>Ga0209958_1000124_pt1:0-237500 | contig 241771 bp, 210 predicted proteins | sample ThiBio_inoc_plan_FD_183942 | JGI IMG/M metagenome (GOLD analysis project Ga0209958, IMG submission 183942) | Wastewater bioreactor microbial communities from Cape Town, South Africa - Thiocy_inoc_plan (SPAdes) | ecosystem: Engineered > Bioremediation > Thiocyanate > Unclassified...
TGCTGTGGCAGGCCATCGAGAAGCTCTCGCAATCCACCCCGCAAAGCGCCGGCTGCGTGCCGCTCGAAGCCGTGCGCTGCGAGCAGTTCCAGGCGGCCAAGCTCAACGACATCATCGGCAAGTGATTTCCATGGACGTTTCCCACGCCTTGCGCGCGCGCCGTTCGGTGCGCGCATTCCTGCCCCAGGTGCCCGCCGCCGCGCTGGTGCAGACCCTGCTGCAGGAGGCCGCCCAGGCCGCGTCGGGCGGCAACCTGCAGCCGTGGCGCGTGGTGGCCCTGGCCGGGGAGCCCTTGCGCGCATTGCTGGCCGCCGTGGCGCAGGCCCAGCCGGGCGAGGAGGAGAGCCTGCAGTCCTATCCCCCGAGCCTGTGGGAGCCTTACCGCACGCGCCGCTTCGCCAATGGCGAAGACCTGTACCGCACGCTGGGCATTCCGCGCGAGGACAAGGCCGGGCGCCTGAACCAGCTGGCCAGGAATGCCGCGTTCTTCGGCGCCCCCGTGGGCATCTTCGTGTGCGTGGATGAGCGCATGGGCATGCCGCAGTGGGCCGACCTCGGCATCTACCTGCAGTCGCTGATGCTGCTGGCCGTGCAGCACGGGCTGGCCACCTGCGCCCAGGGCTTCTGGCGCCGCTACACCGACGCCGTGCAGCAGCAACTGGGCTTGCCCGGGGGCTACCGCGTGGCCGTGGGCGTGGCGCTGGGCCATGAGGATACGGCCGCGCCCATCAACACCCTGCGCACCCCGCGCGCGCCCTGGGCCGAGTGGGGGCAGCTGCGCGGTTTCGCTTGAGGTAGCGCGAGGAAACGCTGCCGCTATGGCGTGATGGCGATCTTCAGCACGCCGTCGCGCTGGTGGGCGAACAGGTCGTAGGCCTCCACGATGTCGTCCAGCCTGCGCTGGTGCGTCACTAGCACCCCCAGGTCCAGGCGCTCGGCGGCGATCACGTTCATCAGGCGGCGCATGCGCTCCTTGCCGCCGGGGCACAGTGCAGTGCGGATGGTGTGGTCGCCCAGGCCGGCTGCGAACTGCGCCAGTGGGATCGACAGGTCCTCCGAATACACCCCCAGGCTGGAGAGCGTGCCGCCAGGCTTGAGCACCTGCATGGCCTGCGCGAAGGTGGCCTGGGTGCCGAGCGCCTCGATGGCGCTGTCTGCGCCCTTGCCGCCCGTGAGCTTCATCACTTCCTCCACCACGTCCACGTCGCGGAAGTTCAGCGTCACGTCGGCGCCCATCTTTTTGGCGATGCCCAGGCGGTGGTCGTTGCCGTCCACGGCGATGATGGTGGTGGCCCCCAGCAGGCGCGCGCCGGCCGTGGCGCACAGGCCGATGGGGCCCTGCGCCAGCACCACCACGGTGTCGCCGATGCGGATGTTGGCGTTCTCCGCGCCCTTGAAGCCGGTGGACATGATGTCCGGGCACATCAGCACCTGCTCGTCGGTCAGGCCGTCGGGAATGGGCGCCAGGTTGGCCTGTGCGTCGGGCACCAGCACGTACTCGGCCTGGGTGCCGTCGATCAGGTTGCCGAAGCGCCAGCCCGCCGTGGCCTTGTAGCCGTGGCAGCCGCACAGGCCGCGCGCCGCCAGGTAGCTGCCGTCCTGGCTGGGGTAGCCGTCCTGCGCGGCATAGCTGTTGAAGTTGGGGCAGATGGCGCCGGCGATCACACGCTGGCCCTCCTGGTAGCCCTGCACGGCGCTGCCGAGCTTCTCGATCACGCCCACGGGCTCGTGGCCCACGGTCAGGCCCGGCGCCACCGGGTACTCGCCCTTGAGGATGTGCACGTCGGTGCCGCAGATGGTGGTGGTGGTGATGCGCACCAGCGCATCGTTGGGCCCGACGCCGGGAATGGGCTTGTCGGCCAGCGCGATACGGCCTTTTTCCACGAAGACGGCGGCTTTCATCATGGCGGTCATGGGAGGCTCCTTTCCAGTGGTGGAAGATCCACCATACCCCTCGTGCCCGCACGCGGGGCTACTTCGCAGCGGGCTGCTCGGGTATGGCCGGCGCCTGTGCCGCGCAGACCGCGTCGTCCACGCTCCAGAACGTGGCGATGTGCGCCAGGCCGGCGCGCTGCAGCGCCGCCCGCGGGTAGTCCTTGACCCGTGCCAGCAGCAGCGCCACGCCGCGGCGCGCCAGGTGGGCGTGCAGCTCCTGCACGGCTTCGAGCGTGGTCACGTCCATGTCGTCGCTGGATTCCACGCTCAGCACCACGGCATGCAGGCCGGGGGCGCTGGCACGCGCGGCCACGGTGTGCGCCATGGCCTCGGCATTGGCGAAGAACAGGGGCCCGTCCGGGCGCAGCACCAGCACGCCCGGCGTGCGCCCGGCCTGCGGGTGCAGCCGCAGGGCGACGAAGTCGCGCGTCCCGGGCAGGCGGCCCAGCTCGCTGGAGGCCGGCTGCGCGAAGCGCCGCAGCGCCAGCAGCAGCGACAGGCCCACGGCCAGCAGCATGCCGAACAGCACCCCCAGCGCCAGCACCCCGGCGGCGGCGGCCAGCGCCATCCAGGCGTCGCCGTTCCAGCGCAGCGTGGCCCACAGTGGGCGCGGCCCCAGCTTGTGCGAGACGATGCCGGCCACCACCGCGCACAGCACTGGCAGGGGCAGCAGCGCCAGGGCATCCTGCGCCAGCCCCAGCAGCAGGGCGATCGCGGCGGCCGCCACGAGGCCGGTCCAGCGGCTGCGCCCCCCGGCCTCGTAGTTGGCCGACGAGGCCGAGAAACCCGCGCCCACGGGCAGGCCTTGCAACAGGCTGCTGCCGATGTTGGCGGCGCCCAGCGCCAGCATTTCGCGCCGGGCGTCGATGGGGTCGCCCGCCTGCAGCGCCAGCGAGCGTGCCGAGCCCCAGGACTCGGCGAACAGGATCATCAGCAGCGCCGGCGCCACCTGCAGGGCGCGCACCCAGCTGTCCCAGTCCAGCTGTGGCCAGCCCAGCCGCAGGCCCTGCAGGGTGACGGGGCCGACCAGCGCCACCCCCTGCGCCGTCAGCGGCAGCGTGGCGGACAGCCCGATGCCCAGCGCCAGGACCAGCACCGAGGGCTGGGCCCAGGCGTGGCGCGCCTGCAGGCGGTGCAGCGCCAGCCACAGGGCCAGCGCGCCCGCGCCCAGGGCCGTGGCCGCCCCGTGCAGCGCAGGCAGGCGGCCCAGCCATTCCCACAGCAGGGGCAGCGTGTGCGCGCTGCTGGCGGGCACGCCGGTGAGGCCGGGCAACTGCTTGATGACGATGGTGGCCGCCAGCGCCCAGGCGAATCCACGCAGCACCGGGCGCGAGACGAAGGCCGCCAGGAAGTGCGCCCGGGCCAGCGCGGCGATGACGAACAGCCCGCCGGTGATGCCGACCAGCGCGAAGGCGCTGGCGGCGCCATTGGCCGCCACCACCGAGGCGAAGATGGCCGCAGCCGACGAGGTGGCCGACAGGGTGGCGAAGCGGCTCGTGCCGATGAAGGGGTAGACGAGCAGCCCCGCGAGCGCCGCCGCCAGGGCGTGCGCCGGCGGCACGCCAGCGATGGCCGCGTAGGCCACGGCCTCGGGCACCAGCAGCCCGGCAATCGCCAGGCCCGCCAGGAGGGCCCCGCCGCCCTGGGGCGCGGCGGGCGTGGCGGATTCGTTCACGCTTGCCTGGTGCTTCAGCGGGGACGTACGGCGCTCTTGGGGCGGAACGCCTTGCAGACCTCGGGGCGCGTTTCCAGGTAGGGGCCGCCGATCAGGTCGATGCAGTACGGCACGGCTGCGAAGATGCCGGGCACGCGCTGCGCGCCGCTGTCGTCCTTCAGCCCTTCCAGCGTTTCGGCGATGGCCTTGGGCTGGCCGGGCAGGTTGATGATGAGGCTCTGCCCCCGGATCACCGCCACCTGGCGCGAGAGGATGGCCGTGGGCACGAACGCCAGCGAGATCTGGCGCATCTGCTCGCCAAAGCCCGGCATTTCCTTGTCGGCGACGGCCAGCGTGGCCTCGGGCGTCACGTCGCGCGGCGCCGGGCCCGTGCCGCCGGTGGTCAGCACCAGGCTGCAGCCGGCATCCACCAGCTCGACCAGCGTGGCGCTGATGCGCGCCTGCTCGTCCGGGATCAGGCGCGGCTCGAACTGCAGCGGGTTGTGCAGCGCGCGCTTGAGCCAGTCGTGCAGCGCGGGCAGGCCCTTGTCCTCGTAGGTGCCGCTGCTGGCGCGGTCGCTGATGGAGACGATGCCGATCTTGACCGGCGCGTACTGCGGGCTGTTAGGCATGGCCGTGCTCCTCATCTTCGGGGGATGGAGGGGCATTGTCGGCTGCCGCCTGGGTGCTGTCCATCTGCGCGCGCACGAGCTGGAACAGCTCGCGGTAGGCGCGGCCCTTGCGCGGTGCCTGGCCCTGCGATTCGGCCACCTGGGCGTCGTGGGCCGGGGGTGCATCCTTGCGCGCCTGGCGGACCAGCGCGCGGATCTGCTGCGTGTCGGTGCCGGGGTAGTCGGCCAGCCAAGCGGCCAGCGCGTCGTCGCTGGCAATGAGCCGGTCGCGCCAGTGCTCGGCCTGGTGCAGCGCCAGCTTTTCGGCGGCCGAGCCGCTTTGCTGCTCGTCCAGCGCGGCCTCGATGGCGGCGACTTCGTCGTCGTCCAGCTTGCGCATCAGCTTGCCGATGAACTGCATCTGGCGGCGCTTGCCCTCGAAGTTGGTGATGCGCTTGGCTTCCTGCAGCGCCTCCTGCAGCTTTTCGGGCAGTTGCAGGCGCGCGAACAGGTCGGCGCGCAGCGTCAGCAGCGCATTGCCCAGCGCCTGCAGCGCCTCGCTTTCGCGCTTGAGGTCGGTCTTGCTGGCGTCCGGGGTGCCTTTGAGTTGGGCCTTGAGTTCGAGGTCCAGGTCGCTGCCTTCGGCAACGAAGCGGCCTTTCACGTAATAGCCTTTTTTGGGTTTGCGTGACATGGTGGAGCAGGGGGAGAAGGGGGCGCGGCGGCAGGGCGGCCCGAAGCGCCGATGAAGCGGCAAGTATCATAGCCGCCGCTATGAAAACCTCCCGTTCCCGCGCCGCGCGCGCCGATGCCTCCCTGCCCGAAAGCGGCTTCAGCTACACCCAAGACCACTTCGCCGACCTGGTGGACCAGGCCCTGCGCCACGCCAAGAAGCTGGGTGCCACGAACGCGGGGGCCGAGGCCTCGGAGGGCTGCGGCCTGTCCGTCAACGTGCGCAAGGGCGAGCTGGAGACGGTGGAGCGCAACCGCGACAAGTCCCTGGGCGTCACGGTCTACCTGGGCCAGCGCCGGGGCAACGCCAGCACGTCCGACTTTTCCAGCGCGGCCATCGAGCAGACCGTGCAGGCCGCCTACGACATCGCGCGTTTCACCGCCGAGGACCCGGTGGCGGGCCTGCCCGACGCCGCCGACATCGCCCCGCCCGAGACCCACCGCGACCTGCAGCTTTTCCACCCCTGGGCCATCACCAGCGAGGAGGCCGCGCGCCTGGCGCTGGAATGCGAGCAGGCGGCGCTGGCCACGCACAAGCGCATCACCAACAGCGAGGGCGCGGGCGTGTCGGCGCAGCAGAGCCACTTCTTCAGCGCCCACACGCACGGCTTTCGGGGCGGCTACGCCAGCTCGCGCCACAGCATCTCGGTGGCGCCCATCGCCTCGCTGCCGGGGCGCCACGGCGAGATGCAGCGCGACGCCTGGTACAGCTCGCAGCGCAATGCCGCCGACCTGGCCGCGCCCGAGGCCGTGGGCCGCTACGCCGCGCAGCGCGCGCTCAGCCGCCTGGGCAGCCGCAAGATTCCCACCACCGAATGCCCGGTGCTGTTCGAGTCGCCGCTGGCGGCGGGGCTGCTGGGCAGCTTCGTGCAGGCGGTGAGCGGCGGCGCGCTGTACCGCAAGAGCAGCTTCCTGCTCGATGCGCTGGGCAAGCAGGTCTTCCCCAAGCACATCGACATCTCCGAAGACCCGTTCATTCCCGGCGGCAAGGGCAGCTCGCCGTTCGACGAAGAGGGCGTGCGCGTGCAGGAGCGCCAGGTGGTCGAGGGCGGGCGCGTGCAGGGCTACTTTCTGTCGAGCTACTCGGCGCGCAAACTCGGCATGCGCACCACGGGCAACGCCGGTGGCTCGCACAACCTGGCGCTGACCTCGCGCCGCACCCGGCCTGGGGACGACCTGCCGGAAATGCTGCGCAAGCTCGGCACGGGCCTGTTCGTCATCGAGCTGATGGGGCAGGGCGTGAACTACGTGACCGGCGACTACTCGCGCGGCGTCAGCGGCTTCTGGGTGGAGAACGGCGAGATCGCCTTCCCGGTGCACGAGATCACCATCGCCGGCAACCTCAAGACCATGTTCAAGGGCATCGAGGCCGTGGGAGCGGACGCCTACGGCTACGGCGCCAAGACGGTGGGCTCGGTGCTCATCAACCGCATGAAGGTGGCGGGGAGTTAAGAGGTTTTTTGGCCTCTAGCCCTTTCTGGGAAAGCGCGAGCAGCTCCTGAAAAGAGAGTAAATCAGGCGCTCGTGCCGGCCTGTGCAACTTGGTTGCCGGTCCCCGTGTGCAGCATCGTGTGCCAGCGTCACGGCGCTGCGCAGGAGTCGTCCAGCCCGGCCATGCCGGCGAGCTTTTGCAGGCGCGAGCGGTTGTCCAGGCAGGCTTGGTGGCGCGCCTGGGCTTCCTGCTGGCGTGCCAGGGTGGCTTGCTGCTGGGCCTGCTGCGCTGCTTGCCGGGCGGCCTGCGCGCGCTCGGCCTGCAGCTGCGCGATGCGCGCGCGGATCTGCGGCATCGCCGCCAGGGCGGCCTTCTCGCCCTCCACGATGGCCTGGGCGCGCTGGCTGAAGTCGGCCGGGCCGATGTCCAGCACCTGGGGGCGGATCACCACGTCGGCCCGCGCCAGCTCGGCCTGGCCGAGCTTCTGGCCCATGATGGCGATCGATTGGCCCAGCGCGCCCAGCAGGTGCCCGGGCGCCTGGCCCCGGGCCTTGTTGGAGATGTCCACGGCAATCACCACGTCGGCGCCCAACTGGCGCGCGGCGTCCACCGGCACGGGGCTGACGATGCCGCCATCGACGAAATGGTGCTTGCCGATGGCCACCGGCTGGAACACCCCCGGCACGCTGCTCGACGCGCGCACCGCCTGGCCCGTGTTGCCGCGCGCGAACACCGTGCGCTCGCCGTCCTCCAGCCGCGTGGCCACGGCCACGAAAGGCCGGGGCAACTGCTCCAGGGGCTTGCGGCGCACCTGCTCGTTCACGTAGTCCTCCAGCTTCTGGCCTTGCACCAGCCCGCCGGAAGACAGCTGCAGGTCGCGGATCTTGGCTTCGTCCAGCGCCACGGCTTTTTCCTGCAGCTCGAAGGCATTCATGCCGCTGGCGTACAGCGCGCCCACCACGCTGCCCGCGCTGGTGCCCGCCACCACGGCGGGGACAAAGCCGTTGGCCTCCAGCATCTTGATGACGCCGATATGGGCGAACCCCTTGGCTGCACCGCCGCCCAGGGCCACGCCCACCTTGATGGGCGCCGCCGCCGGGGCAGGCGCCAGCGTGGCGGAGGGCTCGGCCTGCGCCGCCTGGGGCGGGGCCGGCGGGTTGCTGCCGCAGGCGGCAAGGCCGAGAAGGCTGGAAAGCACCAGGGGGCGCAACGGGAAGGCCAGGCGCATGGCGTGAAGCTCTGCTGTCAGGGAAAGCGCCGCAGTGTATCGGCTGGGGGGCGGGTGGGGAGGGCGATGGTGTTATTGGATGTACAAAGCACGTTCTGGGAAGGAATCCGCAGCGATGATGGAAAAAAGAAACTGGTTCGACCAAGGCGGGCAGTCGTACGCGCAGTTCCGGCCCGAGTACCCCGAGGCCCTGGCGGCGTTCCTCGCGGCGGCCGCGCCCGCCCCCAGGCTGGCGGTGGACGTGGGCTGCGGCAATGGGCAACTGACCACGCTGCTGGCCGGGCATTTCGCGCAGGTGGTGGGCGTTGACCCCAGCGCGGACCAGATCGCGCACGCGAAGGCCGCCCCCGGCGTGGCCTACGCCGTGGCACCGGCCGAGAAGCTGCCCTTCGCCGATGGGGTGGCGAGCGCCGTCACCGCGGCCCAGGCGGCGCACTGGTTCGACCTGCCCGCGTTCTACGCCGAGGTGCGGCGCGTCGCGCGCCAGGGCGCCGTGGTGGCGCTCATCAGCTATGGCGTGCTGGCGCTGGAGGGCGTGCTGGGCGAGCGCTTCCTGCGTTTCTACGCGGAGGACATCGGCCCCTTCTGGCCGCCCGAGCGCAGGCTCGTGGACGACGGCTACGCCGGCATGGACTTTCCCTTCGCGGAGCGCCCGGCACCGGCGCTCGCCATCGAACAGATGTGGAACCTGGGGCAGTTCCTGGGCTACGTCGCCACCTGGTCGGCGGTGAAGAACGCGCGCCAGGCGGGCAAGGGGGCGCTGCTGGCCGCCTTCGCGGACGAATGCGCCGCGCTATGGGGCGATGCCGCCGAGCGGAAACGGGTCACCTGGCCCCTCCACATGCGGCTGGGTTGGGTTTAAGCCAAAAAGCCTTTCAGCCCTTGTGTAGAAAGCGCTAACAGCTCCTGAAAAAAGAGCATTCGCGCCGCTTCACCCCTGGGCAATGCAGGCGGCGATGGCCTGGCCCACTTCGGTGGTGCTGGCCGTGCCGCCCAGGTCCGGCGTGCGCGGGCCGCTCTTGATCACGTCCTCAATGGCCTTCACGATGGCGTCCTGCGCCGCGCGGCCCGCGCCCTGGCCGTGGGTGAGGAAGTCCAGCATCAGCGCGCCCGACCAGACCATGGCGATCGGGTTGGCGATGTTCTGGCCGTAGATGTCCGGCGCGGAGCCGTGCACGGGCTCGAACAGGCTGGGGAAGCTGCGGTCCGGGTTCAGGTTGGCCGAAGGCGCCAGGCCGATGGTGCCTGTCGTCGCCGGCCCCAGGTCGGACAGGATGTCGCCGAACAGGTTGGTGGCGGCCACCACGTCGAAGCGGCCCGGCTGCAGCACGAAGCGCGCGGTGAGGATGTCGATGTGCTGCTTGTCCAGCGTCACGCCGGGGTAGGCGCGGGCCACGTCGTCGGCGCGCTGGTCCCACCAGGGCATGCTGATGGCGATGCCGTTGCTCTTGGTGGCCAGGGTCACGTGCCTGCGCGGGCGGCTCTGCGCGAGGTCGAAGGCGAACTTCAGCAGGCGCTCCGCGCCCTTGCGCGAGTAGACCGATTCCTGGATCACGATCTCGCGGTCCGTGCCCTCGTACATGATGCCGCCGAGCGCCGTGTACTCGCCTTCGGTGTTCTCGCGCACCACCAGGTAGTCGATGTCGCCGGGCTGGCGCCCGGCCAGCGGGCAGGGCACGCCCTCGAACAGGCGCACGGGGCGCAGGTTGATGTACTGGTCGAATTCGCGGCGGAATTTGAGCAGCGAGCCCCACAGCGACACGTGGTCGGGCACGGTGGCGGGCCAGCCCACGGCGCCGAAGAAGATCGCGTCCATGCCCTGCAACTGCGCCTTCCAGTCGTCGGGCATCATTTTTCCGTGCTGCAGGTAGTAGTCGCAGTGGGCCCAGTCGAAGGCATGGAATTCGAGCGGCAGGCCGAAGCGCCGGGCGGCGGCCTGCACGGCGCGCAGGCCTTCGGGCATGACTTCGCGGCCGATGCCGTCTCCGGCGATCACGGCGATCTGGTAGGTGCGGGGCATGGGGCTCCTGGGTGGGCAAAGGAGGCGATTCTTCAGGAGAACGCCGCGCACGGCAATCCGCCCCGTGCCGGCCCGGCGCGCGGGTGTCGGCCCGGCGTCATGCGGCGGCCCGCGGGCGGCCCCACAATGCGCGCTTTCATCGACGAAGCCGATACGCCATGGATACCCGCAATGCCCTCGATGCCCGCGCCGTGGGCCTGATGGTGGTGCTGTGCCTCATCTGGAGCGCGCAGCAGATCGCCCTCAAGGCCACCGCGCAGGACTGCGCGCCGCTGCTGCAGATCGCGGTGCGCTCGGGCGTGGCCGCGCTGCTGGTGGGGCTGTGGATGGCCTGGCGGCGCGAGCGCCTGACGCTGGCCCATGGCGTGTGGCAGCCGGGCGTGGCGGCGGGGGCGCTGTTCGCGCTGGAGTTCTTGCTGGCGGGCGAGGGGCTGCGCTACACCTCGGCGGCGCACATGGTGGTGTTCCTCTACACCGCGCCCATCTTCGCCGCGCTGGGGCTGCATTGGCGGCTGCCGGCCGAGCGGCTGGCGCCGCTGCAATGGGCGGGCATCGCGCTGGCCTTCGCGGGCATCGTGGTGGCGTTCTTCCTGCGCGGCACCCAGGGCGCGGGGCCGGACTGGCAGCGCATGCTGTGGGGCGACCTGCTCGGGCTGCTGGCCGGGGCGGCGTGGGGCGCCACCACGGTGCTGATCCGCGTCACGCGGCTGAGCAGCCTGCCGGCGTCGCAAACCCTGCTGTACCAGTTGGTGGTGGGCTTTGCGCTGCTGCTGCCGCTGGCCTGGGGCGCGGGGCATGTCGGCGCCTTCCGTGGCACGCAGGCGGTGTGGGCCAGCCTGGCGTTCCAGTCGGTGGTGGTGTCGTTCGTCAGCTTCCTGCTGTGGTTCTGGCTGCTGCGCACCTACCTGGCATCGCGGCTGGGGGTGTTCTCGTTCCTTACGCCGCTGCTTGGCGTGGCGCTGGGGGCGTGGCTGCTGGACGAGCCCATCGCGCCGGGCTTCCTGGCCGGGGCGGTGCTGGTGCTGGCGGGCGTGGTGCTGGTCAGCAGCCACGGCTGGCTGGTGCAGCGCTGGGTGTCGGCCCGATAGGGAGCGCTTGCGATCATTGGCAAGCGTGCCGTGGCGCTGGGTTGCGGGCGCCCTGGTTTGGTGCGTGTGGCGTAGAACTTGCTAGCGGTTGTCGTATTGACAACCAAGAGGCATCCGCCGCGATGCCGCACCGCCATGGCATTCATGCATCGTGTTTCCGGCTGGCTGGGCCGGCTCAGCGTGGGGCGCAAGCTCATGCTGATCTATCTGCTCGACCTCACCGCAGTGATCTATGTGTCGGGCATTCTGATCCATGAGAAGTACCTGGCGATCAACTTTGCCCGCAAGGAAATGGTGGGAACCGAGTATGTAGAGGTGGTGCGCGATGGCCTGCTGGGGGCGTTTGCGCCGCAGGCACCGGCCGTTTCCGCGCGGCCGCTGCTTGCGCGGCTGGAGGCGGTGCGGGCCGAGCACGACGCGGTATTGAACAGCGCTTCCATGAGCGAACCCTTCCAGGCCACGCTGGCCGCGCTGGGCGATGCGCCTGCCGGGGCCGGGGGGCAGCAACAACTGTTGCGTGAGGGGCGAGAACTGCTGACGACGGTGGGCAACCAATCCAACCTGATCCTTGATCCCGACCTGGACAGCTACTACGTCATGTCGCTGATGATCTTGCGCTACCCCGAGCTGTTGCAGGTGCTGCACGAAACCCAGCAGTTCCTGCGCAGTGGCGCGCACGCCCAGGGGCCCGGCGGCCCGGCGCAGTTGTTGACGCTGGTGGGACGCATGGATGCTGCGCTGCAGGGTATCGAGTCGGATCACGGCCAGGCGTTCATCGCTGGCAATGCGGCGCTGCGGGAGGCCCTGCGCGCGCAGCGCGAAGCCTTGCGCGCCAGTATCACGGAGCTGCTGCGCCAGCTGCAGGCCATCGCAGCGGGCGGCGCACCAACGGATCTGGCGGCCGTGGGGCTGCGCAGCGAGCAGGTGCTGGGGGCGCTGCGCGATGCCTGGAATGTGGCCACGGTGCAGATGCACCGCCTGCTGGACAACCGGGTGGACGTGCAGTTCCACCGCATGTGGCTGCATATGGGCACGGCGATGCTGTTGCTCGGCTGCATCCTGAGCCTGGTGACGCTGGTGGCGCGGCAGATTGCCAAGCCGCTGCAGCAATTGGCCCGGGTGGCGGACGAGGTACGGCGCAGCGGCGACCATCGCTTGCGCGCAGTCTGGAGCAGCCGCGACGAGATCGGCCGCCTGGTGACGGCGTTCAATGAAATGCTGGCCCAGCTCGACCGCGAACGCCTGCAGCAGCAGGAACTGGCGGCCAGCGCCCGGGCCGCTCAGGCGCAGCGCGAACTGGTGGAGGCGCTGCCTATTCCCATGGTGGTGACTTCGATTCCAGAACACGAGGTGCTGCATGCCAATGCGCCGGCGCGCCCGTGGCTCAACGGCGTGGCGCGCGACCCATGGCGGCAGGGGTTGGAGCCTGGCGTGCGGGCGCGCTTTTTCCAGCGCCTGGCGGACCACGATGTGGTGGACGAGTTCGAGGTGCGCTGGAAAGGCGGCGGCGAGCCGCTGTGGGCGGTGCTGTCGGCGCGGCGGCTGCGCTTTCAGGGGCGCGATGCGATGCTTACGGCCTTCACGCCGATCAACGTGCTCAAGGTGATGGAGCAGCGGCTGGAGCTGTGGGCCAAGGTGTTCGAGGCCTCTTCCGAGGGCATCATCATCATGGGGCCGGATCTGCACATCATCAGCGTGAACAAGGCGTTTTGCCGCAGCACGCACTACGACTTCTATGAGTTGCTGGGCGAGAGGCTGGCGCTGCTGCTGGACGAGGACGGCGGCGATGCCCCGCTGTGTGAGCGCATCTGGGACACCATGCGCGAGCGCGAGTCCTGGCAGGGCGAGGTGCGCTTTCGCCGCCGCTCGGGAGAGACCTACCCGGCATGGCTCATGGTGTCGGCCGTACGTGAAGGCGGCAAGGGGGGCGCTGTGGCCAACCACATCGGCATTGCCATTGACATTACGGACCGTAAACTCAACGAGGAACGCATCCGTTTTCTGGCCCACCATGATGTGTTGACCGAATTGCCCAATCGTTCGCTGTGCGAGCAGCGTTTGCAGGCGGCGCTGGCCCAGGCCCGGGCTGCCAGCGGGCGGGTGGCGGTGCTGTTCATCGATCTGGACCGCTTCAAGAGCATCAACGACACGCTGGGCCACCATATCGGCGATGGGCTGTTGCGCTCGGTGGCTGCACGGCTGACGCAATCCGTGCGCGGTCAGGACACGGTGAGCCGGCTGGGCGGTGATGAGTTCGTGGTGGTGATGCAGGGCGTGGCGGGGCGTGAGGACGTGCAGCAACTGGTGGAGCAGCGCCTGATCCCGCTGATCCGCCAGGCGCATCTGGTGGAGGGGCATGAGTTGCATGTGTCGTGCAGCGTGGGCATGGCCCTGTATCCCGAGGATGGGCAGGAACTGGAGGAGTTGATGCGCCGGGCCGACGCTGCCATGTACGAAGCCAAGACCACCGGGCGCGATATGGCTTGCTTCTATTCCGCGCAGACCGACCAGCGCGCCCTGGCGCGCCAGAGCCTGGAACAGTACCTGCGCCGCGCGCTGGAACGCAATGAATTCTCGCTGCACTACCAGCCGCGGGTGCGGGCGCAAAACGGGCAACTGGTGGGGCTGGAGGCCCTGCTGCGCTGGACGCATCCCACGCTCGGCATGGTGCCGCCGTCAGAGTTCATTCATATCGCGGAAGAGGCCGGGCTGATCCGTGGCATCGGTGCCTGGGTGCTCCAGGAGGCCTGTGCGCAGTGGATGCGCTGGCGCCAGGACACCGGCGCCGGGGCGCAGGCCCTGGGGCGTACCGTCATGTCGGTCAACCTCTCGGCCGCGCAGCTGGCGGATCCGCAACTGGTGCCCGACGTTCAGGCCGTACTCAAGCGCCTGGGCATGCCGGCGTCAGCCCTGGAGCTGGAGATCACGGAGTCGCAGCTCATGGACAACGCCCACGCGGCACAGCAGCAACTGGCGGCACTCAAGGCGCTGGGGGTGCATCTGTCGATCGACGACTTTGGCACCGGCTATTCCAGCCTAGCCTACCTCAAGCGCTTCGACATCGACAAGCTCAAGATCGACCGTTCCTTCGTGCGCGAACTGCTCACCAATCCGGCGGACATGGCCATCACGCGCGCCATCATCGCGCTTGGGGCCTCGCTGGGGCTGAAACTGGTGGCCGAGGGCGTGGAGGACGTTGCCACGGGCCGGGTGCTGACAGCCCTGGGATGCGATGAACTGCAGGGCTTCCATTTCGGCCGTCCTTTGCCGGTGCCGGCACTGGAGCGCTGGGCGGCAGGGGGGGCCTCGCCCGATCCGCGTGCCCATGCGGAGCCTGCGGCAGCCTGAAAAAAGCTTCCAGTGCTTATGGGGCAAGCGCTGGAAGCTATTGGTTTGGTAGCGGTGCGAAGGCTCAGCCGGCCAGCGCTGCCTTCACGGCGGCCGAGACCTGGCCCATGTCGGCCTTGCCGGCCAGGCGGGCCTTGACCACGCCCATGACCTTGCCCATGTCGCCGGGGCCGGCGGCGCCTACTTCGGCCACGATGGCCTTCACGGCGTCGAGGATCTCGGCCTCGGACATGCGCGCGGGCAGGTAGGCCTGCAGCACGGCCAGCTCGGCCTTTTCCTTGTCGGCCAGGTCCTGGCGGCCCGCGCCCTCGAAGGCGGTGATGCTGTCCTTGCGCTGCTTGATGAGCTTGTCCACGATGGTGACGATGGCCGCGTCGTCCAGCGTGATGCGTTCATCGACTTCCTTTTGCTTCATGGCCGCCTGCAGCAGGCGGATGGTGCCCAGGCGCTCGCTGTCCTTGGCGCGCATGGCGGTCTTCATGTCTTCGGTGATCTGGTCCTTGAGTCCCATGTCGTTCTCTCCATGTCGAAAAACAAAAAACCCGCGCTTGGCGTCCCTAGCGCGGGTTTTCGAGAAGGCTGTGCGCTGATCAGTACAGCTTCTTGGGCAGCTGCATGCTGCGCACGCGCTTGTAGTGGCGCTTGACGGCGGCAGCCTTCTTGCGCTTGCGCTCGGCAGTGGGCTTCTCGTAGAACTCGCGGGCGCGCAGGTCGGTCAGCAGGCCCAGCTTCTCGATGGTGCGCTTGAAGCGGCGCAGGGCCACGTCAAAGGGTTCGTTCTCTTTTACACGGATGGTGGTCATTGGCGATTGTGTTCCAAAGTGTGCCTGCAGAGGGTTTCCGGGAAGATCGGGCCCGAGAGCCATGCCAGGCGGTTTTCCCCGTCTTTAACTAGTATTTGGCCGACGGGGCATGCCAGCAAAACCGAAGATTATATCTCGCGCCTGCCAAATATCAAGCACGCTTATGCGCATGCTTACAAAGCGGCGGATTTGCGATACTGCGGCGCCTATGACCATCTACGCCATGGATCCCCGCACCACGGTGCTGATTGGCAGCATCACGAGCGGCCTGATGGCCATCGTGCTGACCCTGCTGGCGCGCGCCACGCCGCTGCCCGTGCCGGGGCTGCGCACCTGGGTCGCGGGCGCGTGGCTGGTGTTCCTGGCGCTGCTGTTGCTGGGCCTGCGCGACTGGATCTCGCCGCTGGCCTCGGTCACGCTGGGCAACAGCGCCCTGGTGCTGGCGTACATCGTGTGGCTGGCTGGAACGCACCGGCACTTCGGCGAGCGCATGCGCTGGAAATCCTGGCTGGCCGCCGGGGCGCTGGCCATCGCCGCGGCGACCTGGTTCGTCTATGGCGAGGAGAGCTTTCGCCTGCGCGTGGTGATCGTCGCCGGGCTGTGCGCGTTCATCAGCGCTTACCACGCCGTGGTGCTGCTGCGCCATCCGCAGGCCGACCGCTTCGCCAAGTCGCTCGGCATCACGCTGACCACGTCCTGGCTCGCGGCCCTGGCCCTGGTCTACGGCACGCGGGCGCTGCACGCCGCCGCCTTGCCCCAGGGCGGCAGCGGCCTGCTGACCCAGGACGTGATCCAGATCATCTACACCGGCAGCTTCACCATCTGCAACCTGATGCTCGTCATCGGCTTCGCCACCATGGCGTCGGACTACGTGCGCACCTGGATCGAGAACCAGGCGATCCGCGATCCGCTGACCGGCACGCTCAACCGCAAGGCGCTGATGGAGTGCCTGGAGTGCGAGCACGCGCGCAGCGCCCGCACTGGCCAGACCTTCAGCGTGGCCATGCTGGACGTGGACCACTTCAAGCGCATCAATGACGGGCACGGCCACCTCGTGGGCGACCGGGTGCTCGTGCACCTGTGCCGCAGCCTGGAGAACCTGGTGCGGCCCTACGACGTCGTGGCCCGCTTCGGTGGCGAGGAGTTCGTCATCGTGATGCCGCAGACGCCGCTGCACGTGGCCTTGCAGGCGGTGCGGCGCATCCTGGACGAAGCGGTCAACGTCGATGGCACTTCCCTGCCCGCCTTCACGGTCAGCGCGGGCCTGACCGAATGGTTCGCCGGCGATGGCCCGATCGACGCCATGATCGCGCGCGCCGACGCCGCGCTCTACGCCGCCAAGGCCAATGGGCGCAACCGCGTGGAGATCGTGGCCGTCTAGCCGGGCAGCGCCTGCGCGCAGGCGTGGGCGCTGGCCCAGGCCCACTGGAAGTTGTAGCCGCCCAGCCAGCCGGTGATGTCCACCACCTCGCCGATGCAGTACAGGCCGGGCTGCGCCTTGGCCTCCATGGTCTGCTGCGAGAGCGCGCGCGTGTCCACGCCGCCCAGCGTCACCTCGGCTTTCCTGTAGCCCTCGGTGCCCGTGGGCACCAGTTCCCAGCGCGCCAGGCGCGCGGCCAGCAGGTGCAGCGCCTTGTCGCTGGCCTCGTTGATGGGGCGCTGCCACTGCGCATCCTGCGCGGCCCAGGCGTCGGCCAGGCGGCCGGGCACGAGGGCGGCGAGTTCGTTGGCGATCAGTTTGCGCGAGCGCGCCTTGGCCTGCAGCAGCGCGGCGGGCAGGTCCACGCCCGGCGCCAGGTCGATGGACAGCGGCTGGCCCGGCTGCCAGTAGCTCGAAATCTGCAGCACGGCCGGGCCGGACAGGCCCCGGTGGGTGAACAGCAGGTCCTCAAGGAAGCTTATGCGCTCCTTCTTCGTCCCCGTACTGATTTGGACCGGCAGCGCCAGGCCCGCCAGTTGCGCGTAAGGGGCCCAGGCGTCGCCGTTGAAGGTCAGCGGCACCAGGCCGGGGCGCTGCGCTACCAGCGGCAGGCCGAACTGGCGCGCCAGCCGATAGCCCAGGTCGCTCGCGCCGATCTTCGGGATCGACAGCCCGCCCGTGGCGATGACCAGGCTGCGCGCCGCGACCGGGCCGCGATCGGTATCGATTTGATAGCTGCCAGCGCTTTCCCCGTATGGGCTGGAGGCCGAAAACACCACATTCTTCACGCCGCACGGCTGCCAGTGCTGCACGCGCCCGGCGGCGCATTCGGCCAGCAGCATGGCGATGATGTCCTCGGCCGAGCGGTCGCAAAACAGCTGGCCCTTGTGCTTTTCATGGTGGCCGATGCCGTGTTTGTCCACCAGCGCGATGAAGTCCTGCGGCGTGAAGCGCGAGAGCGCCGAGCGCGCGAACTGCGGGTTCTGGCCCACGTAGTGCCGGTGGGGGGCGCGCACGTCCAGGTCGCGGTTGGTGAAGTTGCAGCGCCCGCCGCCGGAGATGCGGATCTTCTCGGCCACCTGCGTGGCGTGGTCGATCAGCAGCACCCGCAGCCCGCGCTGGCCCGCCTGGGCGGCGCAGAACAGGCCGGCGGCGCCGGCACCGATGACGACGGCGTCGAAGAAGGGGAGGGAAGACACGGGCGGCATTGTCGTCGATGCCGCCACGGCGCTGGGCGCGGCCCTGCGGCGCTAGCGCATGTAGTTGCCGTTCGGGCCGATGACGGCAATGTCCACGTAATTCGAGCCGTTGTGGTTCTGCGCGCTGAAGCGGTAGGCGTGGCCGCCCAGGTCGAGCCGGTTCAGCCCCTCCATGGCCTGCACCAGGCCCGGGCCGGTCACGCCGGGGCCGGCGGCGCGCAGGCCCTCCAGCAGCACGCGCGCGTCGAGGTAGCCGATGAAGTGGTCGTAGTTCACCTCCAGGCCGTGCTGCTTCATCGCGGCCTGGAAGTCGCGCGTGACCTGCATGGTGGCGCGCAGCGGCGACGGCGTGGTGCGCGCCACGGCCAGGCCGCGCGCGTCGCTGCCCAGGGCCTTGAGCACCTGCGTGCCCGCGCCTAGCGACAGCGTGTACAGCGGCACGCCCAGGTGCGCGCGGTGGGCGCGCACGTAGGCCACCACGGGCGGCCCGGCGGCGACCATCAGCATGGCGTGGGGCTGCAGCGCGGCCATGGCCTTGGCGGCTTCCCCGGCGTCCTTGCCGCTGCTGTCGAGGGCGTGCGCGCCCACCAGGGTCGCGCCCTCGGCGGCGATGGCCTGCTCGGCCAGCGGCAGGGCGAGCTTGCCGAAGTCGTTGTTCTCGTAGGCGATGCCGATGCGCGTGCTCTGGATCGACACCAGGTTGCGCACCACCTTGGCCAGTTCGTCGGCGTAGCTGGCGTTGGTGGTGAACAGCCAGGGGCTGCGCGCGGCGCGCAGCGCGGGGCTGCCGGTGTAGACGGCGATCAGCGGCGTCCTGGCCTGCGGCAGGTAGGGCAGCAGCGCCAGCACCTGCGAGGTGCCGGCCTGGCCGAACAGCGCCACCACGCCTTCGTCCTCCACCAGCTTGTGGGCGTTTGCCAGCGCGCGCTGGGGCGCGAAGCCGTCGTCCAGCGTCGCCAGCCGCACCTTGCGCCCGGCCACGCCGCCGGCGGCGTTGAAATCGGCGATGGCGGCGTCCTGCCCCGCGTGGATGGGGGCCAGGAACGGCGCCATGGGGCCGGACAGCGCCGACGAACGCCCCACCAGGATGTCGCCCTGCGCGGACGCGCCGCGCGCCTGGGCGCTGGCGAGCACGGGGGCGGCCAGCGCCGCGGCGCCCGCGGCGATGCGGTGCAGGGTGTGGCGGCGGCCGGTGTCGGGCGCGCCGGCGCGGTGGCGGACGGGGGTGGGGTGCATGCGGGTCTTTCCTGGGCAGACGGAGGAAGGCGCAACCGGGAGGGCCCGTGCCGGGCCGCCCTGGGATGCGCGCCGCATTGTTCCCAGGTCCCGGCGCGGGCGGCCCCTGGGGTTTCCCCAAAGAATTGTCCCCAGGGCGACAGTTTTCAGTGTCGCAGCGCCTGCACGCCGCGAACCACGTCGCCGACGACGATGACCGAGGGGCTGCCCAGCCCTTCGCGCGCGATGGTGGCGTGCAACTGGTCCAGCGTGGTCACCGCATGCCGCTGGTGCGGCAGGCTGACGTGCTGGACCACGGCCACGGGCGTGCCGCCGGGCAGGCCGTGCAGCAGCTCCTGCTGGATGTGCGCGCTGCCTGCCATGCCCATGTAGATGACCAGGGTGAGGCGCAGGTCGCGCGCCGTGGCCGCCAGCAGGCGCCAGTCGGTGGCCGGGCCGCCGGCCTTGCCGTGCCCGGTGATGAACACCACCCCCTGGGCGTGCGCGCGGTGCGTCAGCGGCGCGCCGAGCAGCGCCATGCCGGCCATCGCGGCGGTGATGCCGCTGACCACTTCCACGGCCACGCCGGCGGCGCGCAGGTGCTCCACCTCCTCGCCGCCGCGGCCGAAGATGAACGGGTCGCCGCCCTTGAGGCGCACCACGTGCTCGCCCGCGCGCACGGCGTCGAGCATGAGCTGCTCGATCAGCGCCTGCGGCGTGCTCTTGCAGCCGCCGCGCTTGCCCACGTGGACGATGCGCGCGCCGGGCGGCGCCAGCGCCACGATGGCCTCGCTCACCAGGTCGTCCACCAGCACCACGGTGGCCGCCTGCAGCGCCTTCAGCGCCTTCAGCGTGAGCAGCTCGGGGTCGCCCGGGCCGGCGCCCACGAGGGTGCAGCGCCCTGGCGGCGTGGAGGGCGCGCTCATGCGCCGCCCGCCTCGATCTGCCGCGCCAGGTGCGCGATGTGGCCCACCTGCCGCGCCAGCGCCTCGGGCACGGGCAGCGCACCCGCGAGCACGGCGCGGGTGTAGCGCGCCGTGCTGTCCACGTCGATGGCCTCGGGCAGGCCCGGCACCTCGGCGGCCGTGCCGCCCTGCTGCTCGGCCAGGACGTGGTGCACGCCCGCCAGCACTCCGTCGTAGCGCGGCTGGCGGCGCGGGTCGGCGGCGGCTTCGCCCTCGAGCCCGCGCGAGAGCAGGGCGTGCATGCCCAGGGCCGACAGGGTGCCGGCCATGGTCTGGATGTATTCGGGGTGGGTGTAGCTCGACACCAGCAGCGCCGGGCCGTCGCAGGGCGCCAGCAGCTTGACCAGGCTGTGCCCCGGCGTGCGCAGCCCGATGGCCTCGCGCACCGCCAGCAGCCGCGCCAGGCCCGGGTGCAGGCGCGCCGTGGCGATGTGCGCGACCGTGCCGTCCGCCATGGCTTCAGGTGCGGCGAGCGCGGGAATGCCCAGCGCCTGCAGCACATCCGGCGCCAGCACGCGGCGCGCCTCGGTGCGCATGCCGTGCAGCAGCACGGGCAGGCCCTCGCGCGCCACCAGCAGGGCCAGCAGCGGCGTGAGCACCGGCAGCTTGCGCGCGCCGTTGTAGCTGGGCAGCACGACCAGCGGGCGCCGCGTGGCGGGAAAGCGCGCCACGCGCGCCAGGGCCGCGTCGAGGAAGCCGCTCATTTCCTCCACCGTCTCGCCCTTGATGCGCATGGCCACGCAGAAGGCGCCGGTTTCGAGGTCGCCGGCCTGGCCGTCGAGGACCTGGCCGAGCAGGTCGGCGGCCTGGGCGCGCTCCAGCGCCTTGGCGCCGCGCGTGCCCCGGCCGATTTCTTTGATGTAGTGGCTGATGCCCATGGTGGTGGCTGTGTTTCTACGTGGGTGCCGGATTCTGCGGCAAAGCGCGATAGCCATGGGCCATAAGCCCACTCATCCATGGCGCCACGGCCATGAAGCCGGCGCGGCCCATGCGCGGGCCACCGCGCAAGGGCCGCCCCGCCGCGCTGGTGGCGTCCCCCTCCCGGAGCGCGTAGCGCGTAGAGAGAGGGGGAAGGCGCCGAAGGCGACTCAGGGGGTGTTTCAAGCCTTTTCCACATGCCCCTGCCGGGTGTAGAGGAAGTCGATCACCGCCTTGCGGCAGTGCGCGTAGCGCGCGTCCTCGGCCAGCGCCAGGCGCTCGCGCGGGCGCGGCAGATCGATGTGCAGCACCTCGCCGATGGTGGCGCCGGGGCCGTTGGTCAGCATCACGATCTTGTCGGACAGCAGCACGGCCTCGTCCACGTCGTGCGTCACCATGATCACGGTGCTGCGCGTGCGCGCCACGATGTCGAGCAGTTCGTCCTGCAGCTTGGCGCGCGTCAGCGCATCGAGCGCGCCGAACGGTTCGTCCATCAGCAGCACCTGCGGCTCCATCGACAGCGCGCGCGCGATGCCCACGCGCTGCTTCATGCCGCCGGAGATTTCGCCGGGGCGCTTGTGCGCGGCGTGCGCCAGGCCCACCAGGGCCAGCGCGGCTTCGGTGCGCTGGCGCAGCTGCGCCTTGCTCTCCCTGGCGCCAAAGACGCGCTCCACGGCCAGGTGAATGTTGCCCTCGCACGTGAGCCAGGGCAGCAGCGAATGGTTCTGGAACACCACGGCGCGCTCCGGCCCCGGGCCCTTGATCTCCTTGTTGGCGCACAGCAGCACGCCGCTGGTGGGCGCCGCGAGGCCCGCGATCAGGTTCAGCAGCGTGCTCTTGCCGCAGCCCGAGTGGCCTATGAGCGCCACGAACTCGCCCTGGGCGATGCCCAGGTCGATGTCCTTGAGCGCGGGGAACGCGCCCTTGGCCGTCTTGAAGGTCTGCGCGACGCCCTGGATGTCGATGAACTTGGCGGGGTTGCTCATGATTTCACCTCTTCGTACGTGAAGGCCGAGGCCAGTTGGACCAGCGCCAGTTCGAGCAGCAGCCCGACGCCGCCGATGACGAAGATGGCGATGAGGATGTTGCGCACGTTCAGGTTGTTCCACTCGTCCCACACCCAGAAGCCGATGCCCACGCCGCCGGTGAGCATCTCGGCCGCCACGATCACCAGCCAGGCCGTGCCCACGGCCAGGCGCACGCCGGTCAGCAGGTAGGGCAGCACGGCGGGAAAGAGGATGGTGGTGGCGATCTTCCATTCGGAAAGATTCAGCACGCGCGCCACGTTCATGTAGTCCTGCGGCACGCGCTGCACGCCCACGGCGGTGTTGATGACCATGGGCCAGATGGAGCAGATGAAGATGGTCCAGATGGCCGCCGGGTTGGCGCCCTTGAACACCAGCAGCCCGATGGGCAGCCACGCCAGCGGCGACACCGGCCGCAGCAGGCTGATGATGGGGTTGCACATGCGCGAGAGGAAGGCGAAGCGCCCGATGAGAAAGCCCGCCGGTATGCCCACCGCCGCCGCCAGCCCGAAGCCGATGGCCACGCGCTGCAGGCTGGCCAGCACGTTCCAGCCCACGCCCTGGTCGTTGGGGCCGTTGCGGTAGAACGGGTCGCTGAACACCTCCACCGCCTGCGCCCAGGTCTGCAGCGGGCCGGGAATGCTCTGGCCCGTGGTGGACGCCACCAGCGCCCACAGCCCGAGCAGCAGCCCCAGGCCGCAGGCGGGCGGCAGCACGGCGAGCCAGAAGGCGCGCGAGGCTGCGGCCCAGTCGCGTGGCGGTTTTTGTGGGTTTTTTTGGCCTCCAGCGCTTTCCTGGCAAGCGCTGGCAGCTACTTTTTTCATAGTATCCGGGGGCGTCGCGGATTCGCGCGGGGAGTGAAAGACTGCGCTGACCATGGTGCGTTCTCCTTCAGGCCTTGATCTTGAAACCGTCGGCGTACTGGGCGGGGTTGCTGCCGTCCCACGCCACGCCATCCACCAGCTTGTGGCTGCGCATGTCGCTCCTGGGCAGCGGCACCTTGGCGGCGGCGGCCGCCTGCCTGTACAGGTCGATGCGGTTCACCGCCCTGGCCACGCCCAGGTAGTCCGGGTGGTCCTTGAGCAGGCCCCAGCGCTTGTGCTGGGTCAGGAACCACATGCCGTCCGACAGGTAGGGGAAGTTGGCCGCGCCGCCGTTGTGGAACTTCATGGGGTGCGGGTCGTCCCAGCGCCCGCCCATGCCGTCCTCATAGCGGCCCAGGATGCGCTGGTTGATGGCGTCCACGCTGGTGTTCACGTAGGCCTTGCCGGCGATGGTCTCGGCCATCCTGGCCTTGTTCGCCAGGCTGTCGTCGATCCAGCGGCCCGCCTCCAGGATGGCGGCCGTCACGGCGCGCGCCGTGTTCGGGTACTTCTGCACGAACTCCGCCGTGGTGCCCAGCACCTTCTCGGGGTGGTCCTGCCAGATGGCCTGCGTGGTGCTGGCCGTCACGCCGATGCCGTCCAGGATGGCGCGCTGGTTCCACGGCTCGCCCACGCAGAAGCCATCCATGTTGCCCACGCGCATGTTCGCCACCATCTGCGGCGGCGGCACGGTGATGACCTTGGCGTCCTTCAGCGGGTGGATGCCGTGCGCCGCCAGCCAGTAGTACAGCCACATGGCATGCGTGCCCGTGGGAAAGGTCTGCGCGAAGGTGTATTCGCGCTTCTCGGCGGCCATCAGTCTGGCCAGGCCCGCGCCGTCCTTGGCGCCCTTGTCGGCCAGCTTCTTCGACAGCGTGATGGCCTGGCCGTTGTGGTTCAGGCCCATGAGCACGGCCATGTCCTTCTTCGGGCCGGAGACGCCCAGGTGCACGCCATACACCAGGCCGTAGAGCACGTGGGCGAAGTCCAGCTCGCCATTCACCAGCTTGTCGCGCACGCCGGCCCAGCTCGCCTCCTTGGTGGGGGTGATCTTCACGCCGTACTTCTGGTCGATGCCCAGCACCGAGGCCATGACCACGCTGGCGCAGTCGGTCAGCGGGATGAAGCCGATCTTCACCTCCTTCTTCTCGGGCGCGTCCGAGCCCGCGGCCCACGCGCCGTGGTGGCCCAGGCTGGCGTAGACGAAGGCCCCGCCAGCGGCGAGAAAGCGGCGGCGCGATGCCTGGGCGGTGTGGGGGGTATCGGCGGTGGCCATGTGAAACTCCTTCAGGTCGGAACGTCGGAAATCGGCGAACCCCAAAAACGAAACGGCGCCCATCGCCCACCCGCCCTGCGGGCCTGGTGGGAAATGGACGCCGTTGTCCGTAGTCAGGGCCCAGGGGCTCTGTCTCGGCGGCCCGGCCCTCGTTGGCCTGGCTGCCTTGCGGGGTATTACGCAGGAAGCGTGCCAGCCGCAATGCCCGTGCCGTGCCGCACTTTGGTGCACCGGGACGCAGTTTCCGCTATGTTTTTGGGAGCTTCCAGCGCTTTCCTGGAAACGAATCTAGGCAAAAAGTGATGTGAAACCCTTGCTGTGAAAGCGCCAGCAGCTATCGAATCAAGAGCTTGCACCAGATCCACACCCCCCCATGAAACTGGCGCGGCCGAGGGCCAGCAGACGCCGCGCAAGGGCCGCCCCGCCGCGCGGGCGTCGTCCCCCTGCCCGCATTGCGCAGCAATGCGAGAGCGGGGGAAGCGGCGCAGCCGCTCAGGGGGGTGTTTTCTAGTACACGTCGCGCAGGTAGCGCTTCTCCTTGCTCAGTTGCGCGATCCATGCGCGCGCGCCGTCGGCATCCATGCTGCCGTGCGTGCAGGCGATGCCGGCCAGCGCGGCCTCCATGTCGCGCGCCATGCGCGCGGCGTCGCCGCAGACGTAGAACGCCGCACCGTCCTGGAGCCAGGCCCAGAGTTCGGTGCCTTGTTCGCGCATGCGGTCCTGCACGTACACCTTGTCCGCCTGGTCGCGCGAGAAGGCGGTGTCCAGCCGGTGCAGGTGGCCGCTGCGCTGCCAGGCGAGCAGTTCGTCGCGGTAATAGAAGTCGGTGGCGGCGCGCTGTTCGCCGAAGAACAGCCAGTGGCGCCCGCGCGCGCCCACGGCCTGGCGCTCTTGCAGGAAGGCGCGGAACGGCGCCACGCCGGTGCCCGGGCCCACCATGACCATGGCGCGCGCGGTGTCGGCGGGCGGGCGGAAGTGCGCGTTGCGCTGCACGAAGACGGGCAGCGGCGCGTCGCCCGTGCGTTCGGCCAGGAAGGTGGAGCACACGCCACCCTGCACGGTGGAGACGGTGAGGTGCACCTCGCCCGGGTGCGCCTTGGGGCTGGAGGCGATGGAGTACAGGCGCGGCTGCAGCGGCCGCAGGGCCTGCGCCCAGCCTTGGGCGTCCATTTGCACGGCATCGGGGCGGGCCGCGAGCAGTTCGTGCAGGAAGCCGCCTGCCGCGCCTTCACCGGCGATGCGGCGCAGCAGGTCGGGCGTGGGGCGCGCGATGTCGAGGTGGCGCAGCAGCGCCTCGCGCAGCGGCAGCGCGCCGGCCGTGGGCAGCTCCACGGGCGCGTCGGGCGGCAGGCGCAGTTGCGCGAGCAGCGCATCTACGCGCACGGGGTCGTTGCAGGGCCAGACGCCGAGCGCGTCGCCCGCCTCGTAGGCCGGGCCGTCCGCGCCCAGGGCGATGACGTGCTGGCGCACGTCCTTCTGCGAGCCTGTGGCGTTCAGGCGGATGTTGCCCACGTGGCGCGCGGCGTAGGGCTGCTTGCGGCTCCAGGTGCTGGCGGCGGGCGGGGCCGCAGGGGGGGCCGTGGCTGCCGTGGTTGCTGTAGTTGCGGGGGCGGATTCGGCGGCGCCGAGCGCGCCGGCCACGGCCTCCAGCCACGGCGCGGCGGCGGGCTCGAAGTCCGGCTCGCAATCGGCACGCGCGTGCAGGCGCTGCGCGCCCAGGGCGTGCAGGCGTTCGTCGAGCTGGCGGCCGAAGCCGCAGAACTGCGCGTAGGACGAATCGCCCAGCGCCAGCACGGCGAAGCGCGTGCCCTCCAGGCGCGGCATGGCGGGCGCCTGCAGCGCGGCCCAGAAGATGCCCGCGCTGTCGGGCGCGTCGCCGTCGCCGAAGGTGCTGGCGATGCACAGCAGGCAGGGCGTGCGCGCCAGGCGCGCGGGGTCGAAGGCGTTCATCTCGGCCAGCTCCACGGCGTGGCCGCGCGCGCGCAACTGCGCGGCGGCGCGCTGCGCCAGTCCTTCGGCATTGCCGGTTTGCGAGGCCCACAGGACGGCGACGGGCATGGCGGCGGATGCGGGCGTGGCCACGGCGGCGGCGGCCTGCACGCCGGGCGCGCGCGAGAACAGGCCCGCCAGCAGCCCATCGACGCGCAGCCGCGCTGCGCGCGCCAAGGGCGCCGAGGGCGGCAGCACCGGCACGCTGCCGGGCGCCAGGCCGCCGGGCGTGCGCAGGGCGTGCAGAAAGCCTTGCAGGTAGGTCTGCGCGTCTTCGTCCAGCGCCAGGGCGGGCGCGGCGGCGGGCAGGCCCAGGGCGTGGGCCAGGGGTTCCAGCGCGGCATCGGCCGCGGCCAGGGCGAGGGTGGGGGCAGGGGTGTCTTGCATGGCGGTAGCGGAAGGTGAAACGGCGGCGGCCACGCGGGCCAGGGCCACGGCGCAGTGCTTGAGTTCGGGCTGCTGCGAGTCCGGGTCGGTGGCGTTGCAGGTCAGCGCGTTGATGGCGAGGTCGTCGCCGAACACGTCACTCCAGTGGAACGGGGCGAAGCACTGGCCCGGCGCGCTGCGGTCCGTCAGCACGGCGGGCAGCAAGGCGCGGCCGCGGCGCGAGCGCAGTTCCACCGTGTCCCCGGCGGCGATGCCCAGGGCCTGCGCGTCCTGCGGGTGGATCTCGACGAACGGGCCGGGGTTGAGCTTGTTCAGCGTGGGCACCTTGCCGGTCTTGGTCAGGCTGTGCCACTGGTGCTGCACGCGGCCGGTGTTCAGGGTGAAGGGGTAGTCGCCGTCGGGCAGTTCGGCGGGCGGCATCCAGGGCCGGGGCCAGAAGCGCGCGCGGCCGCTGGCGGTGGGAAAGCGCGGGCCTTCCTTTGCATCTGCCACGTAGCGGATAGGGTGGCGGCTGGCCGTGTCGCCCGGCGCGCAAGGCCACTGCAGCGGGCCTTCGCGCGCCAGGCGCGTGTGGCTGGCGCCGCGCAGGTCGTAGCCGGTGGCCGGGTTGGCGAAGCGGCGCAGTTCGTCGAACACCTCGGCGGCGTTGGCGTAGCCGAAGGCGTCGCCAAAGCCCATGGCGCGGGCCACGCGGGCGATGATGTCCCAGTCGGCCAGGGCCTCGCCGGGCGGCGGTACGGCGCGCGGCATGCGCGTGAGGTTGCGCTCGGAGTTGACCATCACGCCCTCGGCCTCGGCCCACAGCGCGCCGGGCAGCAGGATGTCGGCGTGGCGGTTGGTCTCGGTGTCGAGGAAGGCGTCCTGCGCGATCACCAGCTCGGCGCGCCGCAGCGCCTCCACCACGCGGCCGCGGTGCGGCACGGTGGCCACGGGGTTGGTGCAGATGATCCAGCAGGCCTTGATGTCGCCCGCCGCCATGCGCTCGAACATCTCCACCGTGCCGCCGCTGGATTCGGCGCGCAGCGTGCCAGGGGGCAGGCCCCAGGCGGCCTCGCAGAAGGCGCGGTCCCCGGCGTTCAGCGCGCTGCGCTGGCCGGGCAGGCCGGGGCCCATGTAGCCCATCTCGCGCCCGCCCATGGCGTTGGGCTGGCCCGTGAGGCTGAACGGCCCCGCGCCGGGGCGGCAGATGGCGCCCGTGGCCAGGTGCAGGTTGCACAGCGCGTTGGTGTGCCAGGTGCCGTGGATGCTCTGGTTCAGGCCCATGGTCCAGCAGCTCATCCACTCGGGGCCGGCCTCGGCGATCCATGCGGCGGCGGTGCGGATGTCGGCCTCGGCGAGGCCGGTGATCTGCGCCACGCGCGCGGGGGGGAATTCGGCCAGGTGCGCGGGCATGCCCGCCCAGCCCTCGGTGTGGCGGGCGATGAAGGCGCCGTCGATGTGGCCGCCCTCGGCCAGCAGGTGCAGCAGGCCGTTGAGCAGCGCCATGTCGGTGCCAGGGCGCAGCGCCAGGTGCAGGTGCGCCTTCTCGGCCGTGGCGCTGCGGCGCGGGTCCACCACGATCAGGCGCGCGCCGGCCTTCACGCGGTCCATCATGCGCAGGAACAGGATGGGGTGGCAGTCGGCCATGTTGGCGCCGGCGACGAAGAACAGGCGCGTGCGGTCGAAGTCGTCATACGCGCCCGGCGGCGCGTCGGCGCCGAGCGAGAGCTTGTAGCCGCTGCTCGCGCCCGCCATGCACAGGCGCGAGTTCGACTCGATGTGCGGCGTGCGCAGCCAGCCCTTGGCGAGCTTGTTGGCGAGGTACTGCGCCTCCAGCGACATCTGGCCCGAGACGTAGAGCGCGATGGCGTCGGGCCCGTGCGTGTCCAGCACCGCGCGCAGGCGCCGCGCGGCCTCGGCGATGGCCTGGCCGATGGGGCTGCGCACCGGCTCCTGGCCGCGCGCCTGGCGCACGTAGGCGCTGTCGAGGCGGCCGGGTGCGGTGAGGGGCTGCGCGCAGGTCTGGCCCTTGGTGCACAGGCGCCCCTGGTTGGCGGGGTGCTGCTTGTCGCCCTTGACCTGGATGACGCGCCGGCCCTCCACTTCGAGAACGATGCCGCAGCCCACGCCGCAGTAGGGGCAGACGCTGCGCACCTGCTGGCGCGCGGAGGGGCTGGGCTGGCTCATGCGAAAGGCTCCGGCAAAAAAAATGCGCCCGCAGGCGCGCCGGAAACCAGGCCGATGCACGCCGTGCGGACGCCGTTGTCCATGGAGGGCGCACCTGCATCGGCACGCCTTGCCCTGGTAATTGCACGAACCGTGCCAGGAAAAAGGCCCCCACGCTACCGCGCTTCGCGTCGTTCGCTGCCCCCCAAAGGGGCTGCTTTTCATCTTGGGGCGGCCCGGCGATGAAGAAACCGCCAGGCGCGCGCCATGCTGGTGCGCTCGGGTCAGGGTTTTTGTGTGTCCGAAAACATTTGTGATAAATCAAAACATCGTTACATAATCCCCCACGCTTCTCCCGGCGCTATCGGCGCCCGGGGGCTGTTGGAAACGCAACATTTCCTGAAAAGGAGCGCCTCATGCGAACGAATTTGCCCGTCAGCACGCAGGAGTACCCGTTTCCCAGGGGGCAGACCCTGGTTTCCACCACCGACCTCAAGGGGCGCATCCTCTATTGCAACCCCAGCTTCATCGAGGTCAGTGGCTACGAGCGCGAGGAGCTGCTGGGCCAGCCGCACAACGTCGTGCGCCACCCCGACATGCCCGAGGAGGCCTACCGCGACATGTGGCAGACCATCGCCAGCGGCCAGCCCTGGTCGGCCCCGGTGAAGAACCGGCGCAAGGACGGCGATTTCTACTGGGTGATGGCCAACGTCACGCCCCTCATGGACGGCGACCGGCCCTCGGGCTACATGTCGGTGCGCACCGAGGCCACGCGCGAACAGGTTCAGGCTGCCGAGCGCCTGTACCAGACCCTGCGCTCCGAGAAGGAGGCGGGCCGCAAGGTACACATGCTGCGCGCGGGCAACCCGGTGCGGGTGGATGCCTGGGGACGCTGCTGCGCGTTGCTGCTGCCCGGCATGCTGGGGCGGCTGGTGCTGACCGCGCTGGCGGTGCTCGGCGTGGCGTTCGTGGCCGCGCTGGTCAGCGGGCAGCGCCTGCACATGGGCGCTGCCGTGGCCTGGGGCGTGGCCCTGGCGCTCACGTGCGCGATTGCCGGCTTCGCCTACCGCATGGCCGTGGTGCCCCTGGTGCAACTGGTGCGGCAGGCCAACCGGCTGGCCGCGGGCGACCTGACGCAGCGCGTGAACGTCAAGCACAGCGGCGTCGTCGGCGACCTGGAGAAAGCCCTGGCCCAGCTGGGCGTGAACCTGCAGTCGGTGGTGCGCGATGCGCGCGACGAAAGCGACAAGATGCAGGTGTCCAGCTCCGAGATCGCGCAGGACAACCGCGACCTGTCGGCGCGCACCGAGGTGCAGGCCGCCAACCTGGAGGAAACCGCCGCGTCGATGGAGCAGATCACCGGCACCGTCAAGCTGACCACGGAATCCGCCAGCCAGGCCATGCAACTGGCCAGCCAGGCCACGTCGGTGAGCGAGCGCAGCAACAGCGCGGTGGAGGGCGTGGCGCACACCATGCAGCAGATCGAGGCGGCGTCGGTGCGCATTGGCGAGATCACGCAGCTGATCGACAGCATCGCCTTCCAGACCAACATCCTGGCGCTCAATGCCGCGGTGGAGGCGGCCCGCGCGGGCGATCAGGGGCGCGGTTTCGCCGTGGTGGCGGGCGAAGTGCGCAGCCTCGCGCAGCGCTCGGCCAGCGCCGCCAAGGAGATCCGCCAGCTCATCGGCGACTCGGCCGCGCGGGTGCACGAGGGCCAAGAGAAAACCGGCGCAGCGCAGCGCACCATGGCCGAATCGCTGGCCTTGGTGCGGCGCGTGAACACCTGTATCGGCGAGATCCACAGCGCTTCCAGCGAACAGCTCACCGGCATTTCGCAGGTCAACGCCGCCGTGGTGCAACTGGACCTCATCACGCAGCAGAATGCGACGCTGGTGCAGCACAACGCGGCGCTGGCCCAGGCCCTGCAGGCCCAGGCGCAGACCATGGCCGAGACGGTGCACGTGTTCCGCATCGACGCTGCAGGCCAGGCGCCGCAGGCCGACGCCGTGGCCCTGCGCCGGGCCATGAAAGGCCAGCGGCAGGCGCCAGGCCCCGCACCGGCCCGCCGGACTATCGATCACCCTGTTGCATCCGGCCTGCAGTTGGGCTGAAATGGGCCTTCACTTCACGGGAGGCTTCCATGACCATCGTCTCTGACATCCTGAAATCCAAGTCCAGCAATGCCATCCACCGCATCGCGCCCGGCGACTCGGTGCTCGATGCGCTCAAGCTGATGGCCGAGAAAGGCATCGGCGCGCTGCTGGTGATGGAGGGGCAGGCCATCGTCGGCATCGTCACCGAGCGCGACTACGCGCGCAAGATCGCCCTGCTCGGGCGCACCTCGGCCGCCACGCTGGTGCGCGACGTCATGACGCGCGACGTGCTGTACGTGCGCCCCAGCCAGAGCAGCGAGGAGTGCATGGCCATCATGACCGGCAACCGCCTGCGCCACCTGCCGGTGGTGGACGACGCGGGTCAGCTGCAGGGCCTGATCTCCATCGGCGACCTGGTCAAGGACATCATCTCGGCGCAGAAATTCATCATCGATCAACTGCAGCACTACATCAGCGGCGGGCGCTGACTGCGCCCGGCCCGCGTGCCATGGGACACGCCCTACACTCGCGGGCATGAGTTTGCTGATTCTGGGGATCGAATCCTCCTGCGATGAAACCGGCGTGGCCCTGGTCGAGGCCCAGGGCGGCGCGCACGTGCCGCGCCTGCTGGCCCACGCGCTGCACAGCCAGATCGAGATGCACCAGGCCTACGGCGGCGTGGTGCCGGAGCTGGCCAGCCGCGACCACATCCGCCGCGTGCTGCCGCTGGCCGAGGCGGTGTTCGCCGAGGCCGGGCGTACGCTCGGCGCGGTCGATGTCGTGGCCTTCACGCGCGGGCCGGGCCTGGCCGGGGCGCTGCTGGTGGGCGCGGGCGTGGGCTGCGCGCTGGGCGCGGCGCTGGACAGGCCCGTGCTCGGCGTGCACCACCTGGAGGGGCATTTGCTGTCACCCTTCCTCAGCGCCGATCCGCCCGAATTCCCGTTCGTCGCCCTGCTGGTGTCCGGCGGCCACACGCAATTGATGCGCGTGGACGGCGTGGGCCAGTACGCGCTGCTGGGCGAAACCATCGACGACGCGGCGGGCGAGGCCTTCGACAAGTCGGCCAAGCTGATGGGCCTGGGCTATCCGGGCGGGCCGGCGCTGTCGCGCCTGGCGCAGCAGGGCGACCCTGCCGCATTCGCCCTGCCGCGCCCGCTGCTGCACAGCGGCGACCTGGACTTTTCCTTCGCCGGGCTGAAGACCGCCGTGCTCACCCAGGCGCGCAAGCTGGGCGACCAGCTGGAGGCGCGCAAGGCCGACCTGGCGGCCAGCACCCAGGCGGCCATCGTCGAGGTACTGGTGAAGAAAACGCTGAAGGCCTTGCGCCAGACCGGGCTGCAGCGCGTGGTGGTGGCGGGCGGCGTGGGCGCCAACCGCCTGCTGCGCGAGCAGCTCGACACCGCCTGCGCGCGCCAGCGCGTGCGCGTGCACTACCCCGAGCTGCACCTGTGCACGGACAACGGCGCCATGATCGCCATGGCCGCTGCCATGCGCCTGCAGGCCGGGCGCGAGCAGGCGCGCCGCGACTACGCCTTCGACGTCAAGCCGCGCTGGCCGCTCGACAGCCTTTGCACATGAAAATGTGCCCCCACGCTCCGCCGCTGCGCGGGTCGCGGCCCCCCGAGGGGGCCGCATTTCATCTTGGGGCGGCCTGGCAATGAAAAACGCCCGCAGCGCAATGCTGGCGGGCGCTAGAAGCTATCAAAAAGAGAGTCAGTCAATCGCCAGGCGCGTGGCTGTTGGTGCCGGGATGCGCTTGGCCAGGGTGAGCGTGAGCACGCCGTTTTCCAGCTTGGCGCTGCTCGCGGCGGCGTCGATCTCGGCGGGCAGCTCCCAGGCGCGGCGCACCTGGCGTGGGGCGCCCTCGGTGCTTTGCAGGCGCACGACGGCACCGTCGATGTCGATCTGCAGTTGCTCGCGCGCCAGGCCCGGCACATCGAGCTGCAGCGTGACGGCCTTGTCGTCCTGCTGCACCTGGCAGCCCTGGGGCGTGCTGGCCTGCAGCTGATCCAGCAGGAAGCGCTGCAGCGCCTGGTCGGCGGCACGGGGGGCGAAGGGGCTGCGCTGCATCACGGGGGCGAAGATCATAAGGGTTACTCCTATACACTGCGCGGCGCCCGACGTGGTTGCCGCTTGGTGAAAAGGTAGGTGGCCCGCGCCGCTTTTCAAGAGGAATCCACGCATGAATAAATTGCGCCGCCAGGCCTTGAAATGGGCCGCCGCCGCCCTATGCGGCAGCGCCGCCATGGCCCTGGCGCAGCCCGCCGCGCCGGTGAAGCTGGCGCTGGTCGAGAGCCTGTCCGGGCCGTTCGCCAACACCGGCGAGGCGGTGTACCGCAACCTGCTCTGGGCCACCGAGCGGGTGAACGCGCGCGGCGGCGTCATGCTGCCGGGCGGCGCCCGCCCCCTGGCGCTGACGCGCTACGACAGCAAGGGATCGAGCGAGGAGGCGCTGTCGGCGCTGCGCGCCGCCATCGACGATGGCGCGCGCATTGTCCTGCAGGGCAATTCCTCGGCCACGGCGGCGGTGCTGGTCGAGGCCATCGCCAAGCACAACCAGCGCGAGAGCGCCAGGCGCGTGCTGTTCCTGAACTACTCGGCCGTCGATCCGCAGCTTACCAACGAAAAGTGCAGCTTCTGGCATTTCCGCTTCGATGCCCATGCCGACATGCGCATGGCGGCGCTGATGGAGGTGCTGCGCGCCGACCAGGGCGTGCGCAGCGCGTACCTGATCGGGCAGGACTACAGCTTCGGCCAGGCGGTGCTGCGCGAGGCGCGGCGCCAGCTCGCCGCGCAGCGGCCCGACGTGGCCATCGTCGGCGACGAACTGCACCCCGTGGGCCGGGTCAAGGACTTCGCGCCCTACGCCGTCAAGATCAAGGCCAGCGGCGCGCAGGCGGTCATCACCGGCAACTGGGGCAACGACCTGACGCTGCTCGTCAAGGCCGCGCGCGACGTGGGCTACGAGGGCCGCTTCTACACCTTCTACGGCAATGCCCTGGGCGCGCCGGCCGCGCTGGGCGAGGCCGGCGTGGGCAAGGTGGTGGCCGTGGCCGACTGGCTGCCCAACGTGCCGGGCGCGCCCAGCGAGGCGTTCTACCGCGCCTTCCGCGCGCGTTTCCCGCAGCCGCAGGACGACTACGTGCACCTGCGCATGCAGCTCATGGTGGAGGCCCTGGCCCAGGCCATCGAACGCGCGGCCAGCCTCGACACGGTGGCCGTGGCGCGGGCGCTGGAGCAGGCCCAGGTGCGGATGGCGGGCCACGGCGGCTTCATGCGCGCGCAGGACCACCAGTTCCAGCAGGCCCTGGCGGTGGGCGTGATGGACCGGCAGGGCACCCCGGGCGTGCCGTTCGACGTGGAAGGCTCGGGCTACGGCTTTCGCGTGGTGCGCCAGATCACCGCAGCCCAGGCGCAGCTACCCACCAGTTGCCAGATGCAGCGGCCCTGAAGTGACACGACCCCCCCCTGAGCGGCCAGCGCGGCGGGGCGGCCCTTGCGCGGTTGCCCGCGCATGGGCCGCCCCGGTTTCGTGTGCGGCGGGTGGCGCGCAACGCAACTGACATTACAGCCATTGCGGCAGATAGTGGCTCAGCGCCAGCCCGGCCACCAGCAGCCACGCGAACAGGGCGGCGGCCAGCAGCAAGGGCTTGAGGCCCGCGGCCCGCACGGCCTGCGCGTGGGTGGTCAGCCCCAGGGCCGCCATGGCGATGGCGAGCAGCAGGTCGTCGAGCTGCACGCCGGCATGCACCACGGCGGCCGGCAGCACGCCCAGCGAATGCACCCCGGCCATGGCGACGAAGCCCAGCGCGAACCAGGGAATGGTGATGGCGCCGTGGCCCGCCGCGTGCTGCCCCTGCCTGCGCGCCGCGCGTGCCTGGCTGGCGGAGAGCGCGAGCAGGAACGGCGCCAGCATCATCACCCGCACCATCTTGGCGATCACCGCCGTGCTGGCGGCTTCGGGGCCCACGGCCGCGCCAGCGGCCACCACCTGCGCCACCTCGTGCACCGTGGCGCCCACGTACAGGCCGTAGTGCTGCGCGTCGGCGGGCAGCCAGCCGTGTGCCGCGTTCCAGTGGAACAGCGCGGGGTACAGAAAGGTGCCCAGGGTGCCGAACACCACCACCGTGGCGATGGCCACCGCCACGTCCTGCGCCCGGCCCCTGGCCACCGGTGCGGCGGCCAGCACGGCGGCGGCGCCGCAGATGGAGCTGCCCGCGCCGATCAGCAAGGTGGTGCGCCGGTCCAGCCCCAGCACGCGCTGGCCCAGCCAGCAGGCCAGGCCGAAGGTGCTGGCGAGCACCAGCGCGTCGGTGGCCACGCCGCTCCAGCCGACCTGCGCGATGTCCTGGAATGTCAGGCGCAGGCCGTACAGCACGATGCCCGCGCGCAGGAGCTGCTGCTTGGCCAGGGCCACGCCGGGGCCGCAGGGCCGCGCCAGGCGCGGGTACAGCGTGTTGCCCAGCAGCAGGCCGGCGACGAGGGCCAGCGTCAGCGCGCCCAGCCCGTGCCGGGCGAACCAGGGCTGCCGCGCCAGCCACAGCGCGCCGGCGGCGATGGCGCCGCCCAGGGCCAGCCCGGGCGCGGCCCGGGAGATGGCGGGAGGAAAAACGGGGGGAGCGCGGAGGCTGCGTAGGGAGGGCATGCCCGGACTGTAGGGAGACTGGTTATATTTGTATAACGGATTGTTTATCTAGAACCTGCCTGTTGAACAGGTTGATGCCATGCTCCACCTCACCCTGCGCCAGCTTGAAATCTTCGTCGCCGTGGCGCACAGCGGCTCCACGGTGGCGGCGGCCCCGGTGGTGGCGCTATCGCAGTCGGCCACCAGCGCGGCGCTGCAGCAGCTCGAAGGCGGCCTGGGCACGCCGCTGTTCGAGCGCGCGGGGCGCAGCCTGGTGCTCAACGACGCGGGGCGCGCGCTGCTGCCGCAGGCGCTGGCGCTGCTGGAGCAGGCGCGGGCCATCGAGCAGGCGTTCCGCGCCCGGGGCGCGGGCCTGCCGGTGCGCCTGCGCGTGGCGGCCAGCACCACCATCGGCAGCTACGTGCTGCCCCGCGTGCTGGCTGCCCTGGCGCGCAGCCACCCGCAGGTGAGCGTGGACCTGCACATCGGCAACACGCGCGAGGTGGCCGAGGCCGTGCAGGCGCTGCAGGCCGATCTGGGGCTGATCGAAGGGGCCAGCCACTGGCCGGGGCTGGAGACGGCGCCCTGGCTGCGCGACGAACTGGTGCTGGTGGCCGCGCCGGACGACCCGCTGGCCCAGGCGGCGCGCCAGCGCCCGCTGGGCCTGGCGGCGCTGCGCCGCGCGCGCTGGCTGCTGCGCGAGCAGGGTTCCGGCACGCGCGAGATGGTGGAGCACGCCCTGCTGCCGCGCCTGCACCAGCTGGCTTCGGCGGCCACGCTGGGCAGTTCCGAGGCCATCGCGCACTGCGTGGCGCAGGGGCTGGGCATCAGCTGCCTGGCGCGCGTGCTGGTGCAGCCGCTGCTCGACAGCGGGGCCCTGGTGCTGCTGCCCACGGTGCTGCCGCGCATGTGGCGGCATTTTTCGCTGCTGCAGCGCGCGGGCCGCCAGCCCTCGCCGGCGCTGGCGGCTTTCGTGCAGGCCTGCCGGGCGCACGGGTAGGCCGCGCGCCATTTGGCGGCGGGCCGCCGCGCTTCGCGCCGCTGGGCACGTGTTTCGTCGCATGCCTGCTGCGGGGCGGGGCGGCGCTCCCGACACTGGCGCCATGTTCCACCCTCGCTGACACGCCCGCGCCATGCGCCCATCGCTCTTCACCCACATGGCCTGTGCCGCCGTGCTCGCCGCCGCGGCCTGCAGTGCCCAGGCCGCGCCGGACGCGCAGTTTGTCCCGGCCTTCCAATCGTTCCTGCTGGCCTCCGAAGGCCAGGACGCCGCACTGGCCTCCGCGCTGGCGGGCTTTGGCGCCCTCTCGCAGGCCGAGCCCGCCAGCCCCGTGCTGCTGGCCTACCGGGGCGCCGCCACGGCCATGCAGGCCCGCACCACCTACCTGCCCTGGCGCAAGATGGCCTACGCCGAAGACGGCCTGGCTCTGCTGGACAAGGCGCTGGCCATGCTGCAGCCCGCGCATGACGCCCCGGGGCAGCGGCAGATTCCCGCCGTGCTGGACGTCAAGCTGGTGGCGGCCAACACCTTCCTCGCACTGCCCGCGATGATGAACCGGCGCGACCGGGGCGTGAAGCTGCTGGGCGAGGTGGCGCGCAGCCCGCTGCTGCCATCGGCTCCCCCCGCGTTCCAGGAGAGCGTGCGCAAGGCCCTGGACAAGGCGCGGCTGGCGCCGGACGGAAAGGCGCGCCCATGAGCCGCAGACCTTTGCACGAAGGCGCCGTGGTGCGCCTGCACGGCGTGCGCAAGACCTACCGCCTGGGCGCGCATGTGATTCCCGCCCTGCAGGGGGTGGACCTCGCGGTGCAGCGCGGCGAGCTGCTGGCGCTCACCGGCCCCTCGGGCAGCGGCAAGAGCACGTTGCTGAACCTGTGCGGCCTGATCGATACGCCCGACGCGGGCGAGATCGTCCTCGGCGGCACCCCGGTGCAGGGGCTGGACGAACAGGCCCGCACCCTGCTGCGGCGCGATGCGCTGGGCTTCGTGTTCCAGGGCTTCAACCTCGTGCCCGTGATGACCGTGGCCGAAAACGTGGACTACCCGCTGTTCCTGGCCGGCGTGCCTGCCGCCGAGCGGCGCGAGCGCGTGGCGCAGCAGCTTGCCGCCGTGGGCCTGCAGGCGCATGCGCACCACCGCCCCGACGCGCTCAGCGGCGGCCAGCGCCAGCGCGTGGCGATAGCGCGCGCGCTGGTCAAGCGGCCTCGGCTGGTGATTGCCGACGAACCCACGGCCAGCCTGGACTCGCATACTGCCGACCAGGTGCTCGACCTGATGCGCGAGCGCGGCCAGGCCGAGGGCGCGGCCTTCGTGATCGCCACCCACGACGGGCGCCTGACGCGCCGCTGCGACCGGGTGGTGGCCTTGCTGGACGGGAGAATCCAATGAACGAACTCTGGACCTGGGTGCGCTTCGCCTGGCACAACTGCCTGCGCAACCTGCGCCGCTCGCTGGTCACCACCGCGATCGCCATGCTGGGCACGGCGGCCATCCTGCTGGCCGGGGGCTTTGCGCTGTTCACCTACGACAGCCTGGCCCAGGCCTCGGCGCGCGACACCGGCCACCTGGTACTGGGCACGCCCGCGCACTTCGCGCAGGACGAAGACGTGCCGCTGCAAAACGGGCTGGACGCCGTGGCAGCCCTGCGCGGCACGCTGCTGGCCGATCCGGCCGTGCGCCATGTGCTGCCCCGGGTGGCGTTCAGCGGGCTCGTCAGCAACGGCGACAAGAGCGTGGTCATGCTGGCCCAGGGCGTGGAGCCGGACAGCGAATTCGCCGTCAAGGGGCCGTTTCTCACCGTGCGCAGCGGCCACCTGCTGGAGAGCGGCGCAGCGCAGCCGCAGGTGATGCTGGGCGACGACCTGGCGCGCAGCCTCAAGGCCGGGCCGGGCAGCAGCCTCACGCTGCTGGCCAGCACCACCGAGGGGGCGATGAACGCCATCGACGTGGTGGTGACCGGCACCTTCACCACCGGCGTGCCGGAGATGGACAAGCGCGCCGTGTACACCAGCGTGCAGGTGGCGCAGCAACTGCTGGTCACGCAGCGCGTCTCCAGCCTGGGCGTGTTCCTCGACCGCATCGAGGCCACCGAGGCCGCGCGCGAACGCCTGGCCGCGCAACTGCCGCAACTGCAGGTGCAGACCTGGGAGCAGCAGGCGGTGTTCTACCAGGCGGTGCGCGGCCTGTACAACCGCATCTTCGGGGCGCTGGGGCTGATCATCGCGGTCATCGTCGTCTTCGTCGTCACCAGCGCCATGGCCATGGCCGTGATCGAGCGCACCCGCGAAATCGGCACGCTGCGCGCCCTGGGCACCCTGCCGTCGCAACTGCTGCGCAGCCTGGGGCTGGAGGGCATGCTGCTGGGCGGCTTGGGCGCCCTGGCGGGCGCGGCGGTGGCGCTGGCCGTGTCGGGGCTGCTGCACGTCTTTCCGGTGCAGATGCCGCCGCCGCCCGGGCGCAGCGAAGGCTACCCGCTGCTCATCCACTTCTCGCCCACGCTGTACGCGCTGACCATGGTGGCCATGGTGGGGCTCACGCTGCTGGCCTCGGTACTGGTGGCGCGCAAGACGGTTCACATGCCCGTGGTCGAAGCCCTGGCCCACACCTGAATGGAACGACACCCCCCTGAGCGGCTGCGCCGCTTCCCCCCGCTCTCGCCACGCTGCGCGTGGCGGGCAGGGGGACGCCGCCAGCGCGGCGGGGCGGCCCTTGCGCGGCGTCTGCTGGCCTAGGCCGCGCCGGTTTCATGGGCTGTGGGCGGCGCGTGGCGCCATGGATAACTGAAAGGAAGCTCTCATGTCTCTTGCTTTGGGAAAGCACCCGGCGCGCCTGCTGGGCCTCGTGGCCGCGGCCCTGGCCTGGCCCGCCGTGGCGCAGAACGTGGACGCCATGCTGCGCGATGCCGACCGCTACCGCACCGGCGCCGACAACCTGCAGGTGGACACCCTGGTGCAGTCGTACAAGACCGACGGCTCGCTCGACAAGGAGCGCCGCTACACCGTGTTCGCGCAGCAGGACCGCCGCACGCTGGTGCTGATGCAAAGCGCCGCCGAGAAAGGCCAGAAGGTGCTGATGCTGGGCGACGACTTCTGGCTGCTCATGCCCAGCAGCCAGCGGCCCATGCGCATCACGCCCATGCAGAAGCTGCTGGGCGACGCTTCCACCGGCGACATCGCCACCATGCGCTGGAGCGGCGACTACACCGCGACCCTGGTGGGCGAGGAGCCCTGCCAGCCGGATGAAGCCCGGGCCTGCTACCGCCTGGCCCTGCAGGCCGCGCGCAAGGGCGTGACCTACCAGCGCGTGGAACTGTGGCTGGCCCGGCAGCGCCACGAGCCGGTGCGTGCGCAGCTCTACGTGCAGTCGGACAAACTGGCCAAGACCGCGCACTTCGAGCTCGACGCCAGCCGCGGCCAGGTGGATGCCATGGTGCTGATCGACCAGTTGGGCCAGCAGCGGCAAACGCGCATCCGCTACCTGCAGCGCAAGGAGCGCACGGTGCCGGAGGAGTGGCTCAACCCCATGTTCCTGGCGCGCAGCCCGGTGCTGGAATGACCGGGTGCTGCAACCGGTTGGCGTGGCTGCTGTGCGCCGCCATGGCCATGGCGCCGGCGGCGGGCGGCGAGCTGCGCGGCAGTTGGCAAGGCTATTGGCTGGCGCGCAGCGCGGCGCAGGCCGGGCCGCTGGCCCAGGCGCATGCGCTGCTGCCTGCCATCGAGGCGGCACCGGCCTCGTCGGGCGTCACGCTGGCCCAGCTGCAGGGCAGCGCTGCCTGGGGCGGGCTGCAGTGGCATGCCGACGTGGTGGCCCAGGCCGAGCGCCCCGAAGGCGGCCCCGGCCACACCCAGGCCACGGTGATGGAAGGCTACGCCGCCGCCGCACTGGGCGGCTGGCAGTGGAGCCTGGGGCGCAAGGTGGTCGGCTGGGACGTGGGCTACGGCTTTCGCCCCAACGACGTGGTGCAGCAGGAGGTGCGCCGACCGCTCGTGGCCGTGCCCCTGCAGGGGCGGCCGGTGCTGGTGGCCGAGCGCTACACGCAGGACGCCGCCTGGAGCCTGGTGGCCGTGAATCCCACGGCCGAAGGCAGCGCCACGGGCGCCCGCGAACCCGCGCTGGCGGCACGCTGGTACCAGCGCCTGGGCGCGCTGGATGCCTACGCCTTCGTCCGCTGGGGCCGGCGCACCGGGGGCAGCCTGGGCGCCGCCTTCGCCTGGGTGGCGAGCGATGCCGTGGAGCTGCACGGCTCGCTGCGCCACATGGCGCGTTTCGATACCTGGGAAGACGCCTCGGCCGCGCCCGGCGCGCTGGCCCTTGCCAGCCCGTGGCGCGCGGCCACCGGCGGCGCCGCGCAGCAGGCGCTGCTGGGCGGCACCTGGACCAACGCGCAGCAGGTGAGCGTGCTGCTGGAAGCCTGGTACGACGGCACGGCGCCCTCGGCGGGCCAGTGGCGGCAGTGGGCGCAGCGCGGGGAGGCGCTGCAGCGCATGGCCACCGCCGGCGCCCCGCCGGCGGCCGTGGCGGGCAACCTGGCGTGGCAGGCGCAGGCGTTCAACGCCTTTGCGTCGCTGCGGCGGCAGAACCTGTTGCTGCGCAGCAGCTGGACCGCCGGGGCGTGGGAGCCCGCGCTGGACATGCTCTACCACCCCGAGGATGGCGGGCGCCTGCTCACGGCGAGCCTGGCGTGGAAAGGGGATCGCTGGCGCTGGGAGGGCGGCCTGCGCGCCAGCGCCGGGCCAGCCTCGGCCGTGCTGCGGCAGTTGCCGGTGCAGCGGCAGGGCTATGTGCAGACCGGTTGGTCTTTCTGACCAGGCATGCTTTTCTTTTGATAGCTGCTTGCGCTTGGTGGGTAAGGGTTTGAGGCTGATTTCATTGATATTCTTGAAACGGCCTCGCCCGGGCGGCGCCGAGGTCAAAAACTGTATTTCGCGGAAAGGATGAGGTTCCGCGGTGCGCCATAGGTGCCGTAGTTGCTCATCACGCTGGAGTAATACCGCTTGTCCAGGGCGTTGGTGAGGTGCAGGGACACGGCGAGATGTTTGTCGACCTCATAGCGCGCCATCAGATTGACCAGCGCCATGCTGCCTTGCGTGTAGTTGAAAAGACCGCCGCCGCTGATGGCGCTCTGCCAGCTGACCCCGCCACCGACTGTCAGCGGGTTCCACGGGCCTGCAAATCGCCTGGTGGTGAACAGCTTGACCGTCTGCTGGGGCAGATGGCTCAGCGTGCGCTGGCCGTTCTGGTCCACCACGCGCGCGGTGGCATAGCTGGCCGAAACCTGCCAGTTCCTGGTCAGGGCGCCGTTCAGCTCGATCTCGATGCCACGTGTCCTGGTCTTTCCCAGAATCTCGTAGCGGTAGATTTCCGGGTTCCAGATGGCGAGGTTGTCCACATTCGACTGGTAGGCATTCGCGCTGGCATGGAAGCGCCCGTCCAGGAAACTGGCCTTGGCCCCGATCTCGTACCCCATGCCTTCTTCCGGATCGACCGCCGCCAGGCCGCTGTAGCGGATCGTGCGCGCCGTCTGGGGCTGGAAGATCTTGGTGTAGCTGCCGTACAGCGACCACGTGCCGTTGAGCGCATGCACCACGCCCAGGTACGGCACGAAGACCTGTTCGCTGCGCTGCGCCGCGTTGGAGCGGTCGGCCGTCCAGTGGGTCAGCCGCGTGCCCAGCAGCAGGCTGGTGGCGTCGCCCAGGCGCAGGCGGGTACTGGCGTAGACGCTCTGGAGCCGTTCCTTCGCGGTGCTCCGGCCCTCATCGGTGAAGGTGGGCGCGGCGGTGCCTGTGGTCCAGTCGTAGATGTTGGCGGCGGAGACGAAGTCGTCGTTGGACCAGTAGTCCGGGCTCTGCGACCGCAGCTGCATGAGGGAGATGCCGGCGATCAATTCGTGCCTGCGCCCGAACGCCGCGTATTGCCCCGAGACATAGGCGTCCAGCGTGTTCTGCGTGGGGCGGCTTTCCCAGCGAGCCGGCGATATCTCCGCGCCGTCACCCGTCGCCGCGTCGATGCTGCCGAGGATGCTGTTGACCACACCGTCGTAGCGGTAGCGCGAATGGCCCAGCTCCACTTTCCCTACCCAGCCCGAATCGAAATAGTGCTCCACGGAAGAGAAAACGCCCGTCGAGGCATGGTCGTAGTAGTTCCAGCCAGGGGTGCCGTTGTCGGCAAGGCCGAGGGGAATGCGCTGGCCGTTGCCGAAGAAAAGGGGCCGCCCCATGATGGGCGACCGGGTGTCGCTGGCGAGGTGGCTGAAGCCCGCCGTCACCAGGGTCTTGTCGCCCACGTCGAGTTCGACGATGCCGTAGAGCGACTGGTTCGTCTGCCTGAAACGGTCCACCCATGCATGGCGGCGGCTGGTATCGGCCACCAGCCTGGCGCGGGCCGATGCGCTTTCGTTCAACGGGCCGGAGATGTCCGCCCCGGCCCCCGCGCGGTCCCAGCGGCCGAGTTCCGCCGTGACCGCCCGCTGGGGCGCAACCGTCGGCCGCTTGCGGATCAGGTTGACGGTGGCCGCCGGCGTGCCCAGCCCGTTCATGATGCCGGTGGCGCCGCGCACCAGCTCGATCCGGTCGTAGGACGCCGTGTTGTCCAGGAACGGGCTCATCGTGGACGAAGTCGGCACCCCGTCGATCTGGTAGTTCTGCAGATAGGAGCCGCGCGCATAGACGGCGGGGCCGTCCTGCCCGAAGGTGGTGTGCTGCAGGACGATGCCGGGCGCCGCTTCCAGCGCATCGGCCACCGTGGCCAGGTGCTGGTCGTACAGCCGCTGGCGGGTCAACACCGAGATCGCCTGCGGCGTTTCCTGCGGCGTCAGGTTCAGGCGGGTGGAACTGCTGGTGGAGGACGTGGTGTACGCGCCCGTGCCCTCCGTGGTGGACCCGGGGGCCTTGCCGGACACCGTGACTTCGGGCAACGCCGTCCCGGCGGTGCCGTGGCCGCCTTCGCCGGGCAGGGCGGCCTCTGCACCCTGCAGGGGCCTGACGGTCAGCGTTCCGTTCCCGGTCCGGGCGAGCTGAAGGCCGCTGTGGGCCAGTGCTTTCTGCGCGGCCTGCTCGGCGGTGTAGTGCCCGTGAATCGCGGGCGACGAGTGGCCGTGCACCAGCGTTGAATCGATGGAGATGTGCGCGCCGCTTTCTTGCGCGATGCGCGTCAAGGTCGCGCCCAGCGCCTGCGGCGGGATGTCGTAGGTGCGTGCGGCTGCAGGGACGGCGGCTGGAAATTGGGCGTGTGCGGCCCACGGCGCGCCCGCCAGGAGGCAGGCCGCCAGCACGGCAGGGCGCAAGCCGGAGTGAACAGGTGTTTGCATGGATGTGGTCGGTTCGTTGGCAGGCCCGGACGCGGGCCCTCACAACAGAGGACAGCCGACGACGAAAAAGTGACACCGGCCCGGCAAAAAAAGTTGCCGCCTACGCCCGCTCGATGCGCACGAGCCAGCCGCCGGAGTGCACATGCACCGCCACGGGCAGCGTTTCGGCGATGCTCCGGAGCGCTTCGTCGGTGTCATCCAGCGGGTAGCTGCCATACACCTTCAAGGCCGCGGCCGCTGGGTCAATGCGCAGGAACCCGGCACGGTAGGCGCGCAGGGCGTCGATCACCTCGCCCAAAGGCCGGTCGTACACGGTCACGCGGCCGCTTTCCCAGGCGGCTGCGGCAACGGCCTCCTCAGTGGCCGGGCGCAGGCCCTGGGCCGTCAGCGACGCCGTGCCGCCAGAGGGCAGCTCCACCGGCGGCCCCTGCCGGGGCGTGATGCGCAGCGCCTGGTCCAGGGCGGCCACCAGGCTGCCTTGTGCCTGCTGCCGCACCAGCAGGCGCGCCGGACGGCCGGCATCCAGCGGCTGCACCTCGCCATGCGCGCTGACGAGGCAAAAGGGCCGCTGGCGGCCGGGCAGCACATCGGCGATGAGGGCGCCCGCGCGCAGCGTGACCTGGCGCTGCCCATGGGTGAACTGCACATCGGCCGCCGAGCGGGCATTGAGCAGCAGGGTGCTGCCATCCGCCAGCGCAAAGTGCCGGCGCTGGCCGGTTGCGGTATGCACGTCGGCGAAGGTGTGCTGCAAGGGGTCGAAGCGCTGCAGGAGCGCGGCGGTGCCGACGCCGGCCCCGCCCAGGGCCAGCGCGCCCCTCAGCACGCGCCGCCTGCGCTGGAGCCGCGTCTTTGCCTGGGCCAGCGCCTCCGCCATGGCCTGGGCCCGGTCCGGCGCATGCGGGTGGAACGCGCGCACGGGCGCCAGAGCGTCCGCCACCGGCCCGTTCAGGTGCAGCCATGCGGCTCGGTGGCGTTCGTCGCGTTCCAGCCAGGTGTCGAAACGCTGCCTTTCCGCAGGGTCCGCCTCTCCGGACTGGAGCAGCACCATCCAGCGGATGGCCTCGCGCGCCGTGGCGTCCAGGGGCGGCGCGCTCATGGGCCGGTGCGCAGATGCCAGCAGGCTTCCCAGCACCGGGCCATGTAGCGGCGCACCATGCTGGCCGAAACCCCCAGCTGCTGTGCGATCTGGGCGTAGGTGAGGCCGTCGAGCTGGCTCATCAGGAAGGCCTGGCGCGCCTTGTCGGGTTGCGCATCCAGTGCATGCGCGATGGCCTCCAGGGACTCGACCAGCAGGGCCCTTTCCTCGGGCGACGGCGAGACGGCCTGCGGCAGTGCGGCGATCGCGTCGAGATAGGCCTGCTCCAGTTCCCGGCGGTGCCAGAGGTTGATGAGCAGGCGCTTGGCCACGGTGGCAAGGTAGGCCCGTGGCGCTTCCAGGGCATCGGCCTGCGGCCGGGTGATGACGCGCAGGAAGGTCTCCGAGGCCAGGTCTTCCGCATCGGCCCGGTTGCGCAGCCGGTACGACAGCCGCTGCAGCAGCCACGGCTGGTGCTCGCTGAAGAGCTGGGCCGCCATCGCCATGGGCCGGGGGGCGGACGGCGGCGCGGCGGGATGAAGGAGCGGGAGGGTAGGCACGGGATTGGTAGTGAGAACTTTTCTCATTCCAATCCTATCATCGGCGGGGCGCGCGGTGCCGCAGCGCGGCGGGTTCTCAGCGCGCGCCGTCGCGCGCCGCCGCCACCGCCTGCCCCAGCTCGATCACCGCCAGCGCGTAGTAGCTCGACCAGTTGTAGCGCGTCACCACGTAGAAGTTCTCGGTGCCCGCCACGTAGACCGGCGCGGCGGCGCCGTTCTGCAGCTCGACCAGCGCCAGCTGCCCCGGGTGCTGCGCGCCCGCGCCCAGCGGCAGCACGCCCTTGTCGGCCATGCTGGCAGGGCTGAACGTGGGCAGGATGTCGGGTGCGAGCAGCGCGTCGAGCTGCAGGCGCTGCGCGTCGAAGTCCACCGCGTAGTGCGTGGGCATGCCGGTGACCCAGCCGTGCGCCTTGAAGTAGCTGGCCACCGAGCCGATGGCGTCGGCCGGGCTGCCGAACAGGTCGATGCGGCCGTCGCCGTCGAAGTCCACGGCCCAGCGCGCCCAGCTCGACGGCATGAACTGCGGCATGCCCATGGCGCCGGCGTAGCTGCCGCGCGGGGTGAACGGATCCATGCCGGTGCGCTCGCACAGGCTCAGGAACTGCTCCAGCTCGCGCTGGAAGAAGGCCTGGCGCTCGGCGGCGCGCGGGTGCGCGGCGGGGAAGTCGAAGGCCAGCGTGGCCAGCGCGTCCATCACGCGAAAGCCGCCCATGTGCTGGCCGTAGATGGTTTCCACGCCGATGATGCCGACGATGATCGCGGCCGGCACGCCGTACTCCTGCTCGGCACGCGCCAGCGTGGCGGCGTTGTCCTGCCAGAAGCGCAGGCCGGCGCGGATGCGCACGGGCTCGACGAAGCGGCTGCGGTAGGCGTTCCAGTTCTTGGCCTGCCCCTTGGGCGGCGGCAGCATGAGCTGCGGCACGCGCGGCAGGAAGCGCGCCTGGCCGATGGCCTGGCGCACCCATTCGCGGTCCAGCCCGCGCCGCGCCGCGAGGTCGTCGGCGAAGCGCAGCGCCTCGGCGCGGCTGGCGTAGGGCGTGGTGCCCTGGGTGGCGTCGGCCTTCCTGGCTTGCCCGGGTGCCGGTTTTTTTACTGGTTTTTGGGTTGTAGCGCTTGCTGGTAAAGCGCTGGCAGCTATCGAAAGTGCAGCAAATGCGAGGAGTCGTTTCATGGCGGAGAGGCAGGGCGGCGCCGGGGCCAGCGCAGGCGGCGCAGTTCGCGCTGCAGCTGCGCCAGGCTGGCGTCCGCAAGGGGGGCGTAGCGGGCCTGCTCCAGCCGCAGCAGCCAGGCGCAGGCAGGGGTGCCATCGGCACCGAATTGTGCCTGCGCGCGCGCGGCCATGGCGCGCGGCGGCAGGTGCGCGGGCAGCGCGAGGCCGGCGCGTGCCAGGCGCGCGCGCGCCTGGTCCAGCAGGCGCACCCAGGGGTCGGTGCGGTGGCGTTCCCACAGGGCCCACAGGGCGCCGCCGCCGGCGGCCAGGCACACCAGGGCGCCGAGCAGGCGCAGCAGGTCCTGCCAGTCGGGCGTGGAGACGCCCAGCGCGCGCAGCAGGTCGAGCTGGCGGCCCTGGGTGTAGTTCAGCACCCACTGGTTCCAGCCGTTGTTCACGGCCTCCCACACGGCGCGCAACTGCTGCGCCATGCCGGGGCTGATGACGGTGCCCATGGCGCCGGCGAACAGCCCCTGCGGCGCGCGCAGGCGCTGCAGCTGGCCGACGCGGCTGGGCGCGACGGCGCCGGTGGGGTCCACGCGCACCCAGCCCTGGCCGGCAATCCAGACCTCGGCCCAGGCGTGGGCGTCGCTCTGGCGCACGGTCCAGTAGCCGTCCACGGCGTTCAGGTCGCCGCCCTGGTAGCCGGTGACGATGCGCGCCGGCACGTCCATGGCGCGCATCAGCACGGCGAAGGCCGAGGCGATGTGCTCGCAGAAGCCCTCCTTGCGCTGAAACCAGAATTCGTCCGCCGTGTGCTCGCCGTACACGCCGGGGTCGAGCGTGTAGGTGTAGCCGCCGGTGCGCAGGCGCTGCAGCGCGGCGTCCACCAGCGCGGGCGTGCCGCCCTGGGCCAGGCGCGGGTCGGCGCGCAGCTCGGCGGCCAGGGCGCGGGTGCGCGGGTTGGAGCCCGGGGGCAGGGCGGTGTAGGGCGCCAGCGCCGGGCCGCGCTCGCGCGGGCCGTAGCGGAACTGCGGGTAGCTCTCGGCGCGGTAGCGCAGCACGCTGGTGAGCGGGCGGCGCGCCACCCACTGCAGGTCGGGCGACATGCGCGCGGTGGTGCCCTCGGGCAGTTCGGGGGCATGGCGCGCGGCGTCGAGCACCAGCAGCCAGGGGCGCTGGTGCGGCTCGAGCGTGGCCTCGTAGGCGATGGGCGTGCCCTGGGTCTCGAAGAGGGCCAGGTCGGGGGCCTGCGCACGCAGGTGGATGGTGTCGCCGGCGCGCCACTCGCGTCCGTCGAACTGGCCCAGCACCGGGCCGCGGAAGTACAGCTGGTGCTGCGCGGGTGGCGCGCCCTGCGGCGTCAGGAAGCGCACGCGCAGCGCCACGCTGTCGTCGAGCGCGAGCTGGGCGATGTTGCCGACGCGCATGTCGTCCGACAGGCCGGTGCGGCCGCTTTGCAGGTCGCTGGGCAGGCCCCACAGCGGCGCCATGCGCGGGAACAGCACGAACAGCGCGGCCATGATGGGCGCGCCCAGCAGCGCCATGCGCCCGGCCATGCGCAGCGACTGCGCCAGGGGCGGGCGCCCCACGGGCATGTGGGCATTCACCAGCGCGGCCAGCAGCCCCAGCAGCGCCAGCAGCATGGCGGCGGCCACGGGCAGGGCCTGCGAGAAGAAGAAGTTGGACAGCAGCGTGAAGAAGCCCAGGAAGAACACCACCATGGCGTCGCGCCGCCCGTGCAGCTCCAGCGTCTTCAGGCCCAGCAGCATCACGATCAGCGTCACCCCGGCGTCGCGGCCCAGGATGGTGCGGTGCGTGAGCAGCGTGGCGCCCAGGGCCAGCGCGAGCAGCACGCCGATCACCCAGCGCCCCGGCAGCGGGCGCCCGCGCCAGGCCAGTTGCCCGCGCCAGGCCAGCAGCGCCAGGCAGGTGGCAGTGGCCCAGGGGGGCAGGTGGCCCGCCAGCGGCAGCACGATCCAAGCGATCACGCCCAGCAGGAACAGCGTGTCGCGCGTGTCGCGCGGCATGCTGGCCAGGGTGGCGGCGAGGCGGGAAGAAGGTTTCATGTGCTACCGAAAAGTGAGCTGCTGGCGCTTGATGGGTGGGCGTTTGAGGCCGAAATGATTAAAAAATTCATTCAGCACAGCGCCAGTGCCTCCAGGCAGCGGCGGCGGTGCTGCGCCCCTTCGCCGGGAGCGATGGTGGCGCCACCGGGCAGGCGCAGGCCCCAGCGCAGGCCCAGCCGGTCGGCCTGCAGCACCCAGGCCGTGACGCGGGCGATGCGCGCCTCGGGGTCTGGCAGGCCGGCGCGGTCCACGTCGAGCCACAGGTCGGTGCCCTGGCTTTGCTGGGCGTCGCGGCTGACCAGCGCGTGGCCGCCGGTGGCGAAGGCCTGCGCCGCCTTCTTCCAGACCACGAGCTTGAGCGGGTCGCCGCGCCGGTAGGCGCGCACGCCGTCGAACTCGCCCGCGCCGCCGGCGCGCGTGGCGTGGCCCTGGCCGGCGCGCGGCTCGCCCGGGGGCAGGGGCGCGGCAGGCACTTCCGGCGCGGGGTAGACCAGCACCTGCGCGGCGGGGCGCCACCAGGCCCAGGCGCGGAAGGTGCCGAGCGGAAAGAGCGTCTGCGCCGTCAGCAGCGGCAGCGCGTGCAGCCCGCGGCGCGGCGGCTTGAAGGCAATGTGCACCTGGGCCGCGCCCTGGGCCGGCACGTCGGTCCAGGCCCAGTGGGGCGCGCCGCCCTCGTGCCAGGTGGCCAGGGCGATGCCGTGGCGCGGGCTGCGCCGCGCGTTGTGCAGCTCCACCGTCAGCGTGGCGGCCTGGCCCTGGAAGGCCGGCTCGGGCGGCAGCAGGCGCAGCTCGGTGCCGCGCAGCGTGGCGTGGCAGATGTGCATGCCCGCGGCGGCGCTGCCCGCCAGCAGGAAGGTGAGCAGGTAGCCCAGGTTGAGCTGGAAGTTGATGGAGGCGATCAGCAGCACCAGCAGCGTGAGCGCCAGCATCCAGCCCGAGCCGGTGGGCAGGATGTAGACGTTGCGCTGGGTCAGCGCCAGGGTGTCGGTGGCGGGCAGGCGTGTCTGCCACCAGCGGCGCAGCGCAGCAAGCGGGTTCTTGGGCACTTCGCGGTTACCCCCGGCACATGAACCCGGCGCGGCCCCAGCGCGGGCAGCCGCGCAAGGGCCGCCCCGCCGCGCTGGCTGCGTCCCCCTCCCGTAGCGCGCAGCGCGTAGAGAGAGGGGGAAGGCGCCGAAGGCGACTCAGGGGGTGCTTCATGGCAGCGGCGTGGCTTCGACCATGGCGCGCACCTGCTCCAGCGCGCCGCGCCCGGCGTCGCCCACGGGCACCAGGCGGTGGGCGATGGTCTGCGGCAGCACGGCCTGCACGTCGTCGGGGGCGACGTAGTCGCGCCCTTCGATGAGCGCGCGCGCCTTGGCCGCGCGCACCAGCGCGATGCCGGCGCGCGGCGACAGGCCCTGCACGAACCAGCGCCCCGAACGGGTGGCGGCAATCAGGTCCTGCACGTAGGCCAGCAGCGCGTCGGAGGCGTGCACGGCCAGCACCGTGCGCTGCAGCGCCTCCAGTTCGTCCTGCGACAGCAGCGGCAGCAGGGTATCGACCATGTCGCGCCGGTCGTCGCCCGCCAGCAGCAGGCGCTCGGCCGCGCGGTCGGGGTAGCCCAGCGAGATGCGCATGAGGAAGCGGTCGAGCTGGCTCTCGGGCAGCGCGAAAGTGCCCAACTGTTCCAGTGGGTTTTGCGTGGCGATGACGAAGAACGGCCGCGGCAGCGCATGCGTCTGGCCTTCGATGGAGACCTGCTTTTCCTCCATGGCTTCGAGCAGCGCGCTTTGCGTGCGCGGGCTGGCGCGGTTGATCTCGTCGGCCAGCAGCACCTGGGCGAACACCGGGCCGGGGTGGAACACGAAGCCCTCCTGGCTGCGCTCGTACACCGAGACGCCGGTGAGGTCGCTGGGCATCAGGTCGGCGGTGAACTGCACGCGCGAGAACTGCAGCCCGAAAGTGCGTGCCAGCGCGTGTGCCAGCGTGGTCTTGCCGACGCCTGGAACGTCCTCGATGAGCAGGTGGCCCCCCGCCAGCAGGCAGGTAACGCAGTCCTGGATTTGTAAGCTTTTCCCTACTATCACCGTGTTAAGCTGATTCAGTAACAAAGTGATTTTCTGTTTTGCGTGCATTGCGCGACGTTATCCGAAAAAAGCAGCAGAAGGGAGACATGACTGTGAGCAAGACGGGCTTTTACACCCACGAGGATTGCCGGAAACACGAAATGGGGCCGGGCCACCCGGAATGCCCCGAACGGCTGGACGCGATCCAGGACCGGTTGCTGGTGTCGGGCGTTTCCGACGCGCTGGAGCACCTGGAGGCCCCGCTGGCCTCGCTCAACGACATCGAGCTGGCGCACGACCGCCTGCACGTCGCGGCCCTGCGCGGCCTGACGCTGCGGCTGGTGGAGGAGCAGGCGGCGGGCGGCCCCGAGCACACCTCGCTGGACTCCGACACCTCCATCAACGCCCATACCTGGACCGCCGCGCTGCGCGCCGCGGGCGCCGCCATGGCGGCCACCGACGCAGTGCTGGCCGGCGAGCTGGAAAACGCCTTCTGCATGGTGCGCCCGCCCGGCCACCACGCCACGCGCAGCAAGGCCATGGGCTTTTGCTTCTTCAACAACGTGGCCGTGGCCGCCAAGTACGCGCTGCAGCGCCACAACCTGCAGCGCGTGGCGGTGATCGACTTCGACGTGCACCACGGCAACGGCACCGAGGACATCCTGGCGGGCGACGCGCGCGCGCTGATGTGCAGCTTCTTCCAGCACCCGTTCTACCCCTACAGCGGCGACCACGAGCCGGCGGCGAACATGTGCAACGTGCCGGTGCCGGCGTACACGCGCGGCATGGACATCCGCGAGATCGTCGAGATGATGTGGATTCCGCGCCTGGAGGAGTTCAAGCCCGAGCTGATCTTCATCAGCGCCGGGTTCGACGCGCACCGCGAGGACGACATGGGCCAGCTCGGCCTGACCGAGCAGGACTTCACCTGGATCACCCAGCGCATCAAGGACGTGGCGCGCCGCTACTGCGGCGGGCGCATCGTCTCGTGCCTGGAGGGCGGCTACGTCATGAGCCCGCTGGCGCGCAGCGTGGAAGCGCACGTGCGCGTGCTGGCCGACCTCTGACCAGCGCGCCGGGGAGGGCTGGTCAATAATCGCCGGAACCCGTTCCGGCGTCCCTCTCTAGTGTGGCGAACACCACACTAGCACGGGGGCGCCATGTCCCATGCGCCGCGGCGCCCGCGGCGCGCACAGGAGCCTCCGACATGACCCCCACCCCCGAGCTTCTCCAGGCCACGCGCGACGCGCGCGGCGTGGTCACCCTGACGCTGAACGACCCGGCGCGCTTCAATGCGCTGGGCGCCGACATGCTGACCGCGCTGCAGCAGGCGCTGGACGGCGTGGCGCGCGACGAGGGCGCGCGCGTGGTGGTGCTGGCCGCCCAGGGCCGCGCGTTCTGCGCCGGCCACAACCTCAAGGAAATGGCGCAGCACCCGGAACTGGCTTACTACCAGCAGCTGTTCGCCCAGTGCTCGCGCATGATGCTGTCGATCCACAAGCTGCCCGTGCCGGTGATCGCGCGCGTGCACGGCATGGCCACGGCGGCGGGCTGCCAGCTCGTCGCCCAGTGCGACCTGGCCGTGGCCAGCGAGGACGCCAGCTTCGCCACCAGCGGCATCCACTACGGCCTGTTCTGCGCCACGCCCAGTGTGCCCCTGGTGCGCAACGTGCCCGCCAAGCGGGCCATGGAGATGCTGCTCACCGGCGACTTCATCGACGCGCGCACGGCGCTCGACCAGGGCCTGGTCAACCGCGTGGTGCCGCCCGAGGCGCTGGACGCGGAGGTGGAGAAGCTCGTGCAGTCCATCCTCGGCAAGCCGCGTGTGGCCGTGGCCATGGGCAAGGCGGTGGTCTACCAGCACCGCGAGCTGGGCCTGGACGCCGCCTACCAGCTCGCCGGCCAGACCATGGCCGCCAACATGATGGACGCCGACGCGCAGGAGGGCGCCCGCGCCTTCGCCGAAAAGCGCCAGCCCGCCTGGAAGGCCTGAGATGAAACAACACCCCCCTGAGGCGCTTCGCGCCTTCCCCCCGCTCTCGCAGCGCTGTGCGCTGCGGGCAGGGGGACGCAGCCAGCGCGGCGGGGCGGCCCTTGCGCGGCTGCCCGCGCTTCGGGCGCGCCGGTTTCATGGGCCGTGGGTGGCGTGCAGCGCCATGGAGAACTGAGATGGCGCAGTCTGCGGACAAGCCGATGTTCGACGACGTCGGCCACTGGTTCGAGCGCTTCCTGCAGCCCGGGGCGCTGGTCGAGCTGGGCGTGTTGGCCGCCTGCGTGGCCCTGGCGTGGGCGCTGGTGCAGCGGCTGTCGCCCAAGGGCCAGGCGCAGGACCGGCGCTCCATCCTCTGGGGCCGCAGCGTGGTCGATGGCGCGCTGTTCCCGCTCACGCTGCTGGCGCTGGCCTACGCGGCGCGCGCGCTGGTGGCGCTGTGGCTGCCGCTGGCCGTGTTCAAGCTGGCCATTCCCGCGCTGGTGGCGCTGGCGGTGATCCGCACCGGCGCCAAGGTGCTGCAGGCGGCCTTCCCGGAATCGGCCTGGGTGCGGCCCATTGAGCGCACCCTCTCGTGGGCCGGCTGGGCGGCCATGGTGCTGTGGGTGACCGGGCTGCTGCCGCTGCTGCTGCACGACCTGGAGGACATCACCTGGAAGGTGGGCAACACCACCATGTCGGTGCGCACGCTGATCGAGGGGGCGGTCACCGCGGGCCTGGTGATGATCGTGGCGCTGTGGATCTCCTCGGCCATCGACGGGTGGCTGCTGCGCTCGGCCACGGGCAGCAGCCTGTCGGTGCGCAAGGCCCTGAGCAACGCCCTACGCGCGCTGCTGCTGTTTCTCGGGCTCACCATCGCGCTGTCGGCGGTGGGCATCGACCTGACGGCGCTGTCGGTGCTGGGCGGCGCGGTGGGCGTGGGCATCGGTTTCGGCCTGCAGAAGCTGGCCGCCAACTACGTGAGCGGCTTCGTCATCCTGGCCGAGCGCAGCATCCGCATCGGCGACAACGTGCGCGTGGACAACTTCGAGGGGCGCATCACCGACATCACCGGGCGCTACACCGTGATCCGCTCGGGCGGGGGGCGCGAGTCCATCGTGCCCAACGAGATGCTGATGACCAGCCGCGTCGAGAACCTTTCGCTGGCCGACCTCAGGGTGTGGCACTCCACCGTGGTCAGCGTGGGCTACGACAGCGACGTCGATCTGGTCATGCGCCTGCTGGGCGAGGCGGCGCTCGCCAGCCCGCGCGTGCTGCGCGACCCCGCGCCCAGCGTGGCGCTGTCGGCCTTCGGCGCCGATGGCCTGGAGTTCACCGTGGGCTTCTGGATCAACGACCCGGAAAACGGCACGCTGGGCCTGCGCTCGCAGATCAACCTGGGCATCCTGCGCGCCTTGCGCGCGCATGGCGTGGATATTCCCTACCCGCAGCGGGTGCTGCACTGGCCGGGCGGCACGCCCCCGCAGTAGTGCGCTTGCGCTATTCATTGAATAGCTGCTTGCGCTTGCTGCATAAGGTTTTGAGGCATTTTCGATGCATGAAAAATCCTGCGCCGTGCGCCTCCCAGGGGGAGGGGCCCGCCGCCCGCGCACGGCTGCAGTTACAGTAGCCGGGCCGCGCAACCCGCGCCGCGCCGGATGGCGCCGATGCGCCCGACGCGACAGCCGGGCCTGCCTGCCAAAAGCAGCACTGGCCTATAATCCTTCAAAAAGCACGATCGTTCTTTTTTTTGCCGATGCGTGGCTCGGATGGCATAACCCGCCGCCATCCGCCGCCGTGCGGCATACAATGTTCCAGTTTACGTAAACGTCAATTCAATCAACTCCCAAGGAGCCGCTGCAATGAAGGTTTTGGTCCCTGTCAAGCGCGTGGTGGACTACAACGTGAAGGTCCGCGTGAAATCGGACAACACGGGCGTGGACATCGCCAACGTCAAGATGAGCATGAACCCCTTTGACGAAATCGCCGTCGAGGAGGCCGTGCGCCTGAAGGAAAAGGGCGTGGTGACCGAGATCGTTGCCGTCTCCTGCGGCGTGGCGCAGTGCCAGGAGACCCTGCGCACGGCCATGGCCATCGGCGCCGACCGCGGCATCCTGGTCGAAACCGACGCCGAGCTGCAGCCCCTGGCCGTGGCCAAGCTGCTCAAGGCCCTGGTGGACAAGGAACAGCCCGGCCTGGTCATCCTGGGCAAGCAGGCCATCGACGACGACGCCAACCAGACCGGCCAGATGCTGGCCGCGCTGGCCGACCTGCCGCAAGCCACCAACGCCAGCAAGGTCGAGCTGGCCGCCGACAAGGTCAGCGTGACCCGCGAGATCGACGGCGGCCTGGAAACCCTGTCGCTCACACTGCCCGCCGTCATCACCACCGACCTGCGCCTGAACGAGCCGCGCTACGTCACCCTGCCCAACATCATGAAGGCCAAGAAGAAGCCGCTCGACACGGTCAAGCCCGAAGAGCTTGGCGTGGACGTGGCCCCGCGCCTCAAGACCCTGAAGGTCAGCGAGCCGCCCAAGCGCGGCGCGGGCGTGAAGGTGGCCGACGTGGCCACCCTGGTCGAAAAACTCAAGAACGAAGCGAAGGTGATCTAAATGTCGGTACTCGTTATTGCTGAACACGACAACGCATCCATCAAGGGCGCAACGCTCAACACCGTCACCGCAGCAGCCGCTTGCGGCGGCGACGTGCACGTGCTGGTGGCGGGCGAGGGTGCCGCCGCAGCCGCTCAGGCCGCAGCCCAGATCGCCGGTGTTGCCAAGGTCATCCACGCCGACGGCGCGAGCCTGAAGAACGGCCTGGCCGAAAACGTCGCCGCGCAAGTGCTGGCACTCCAGGGCAGTGGGGCGGGCAACTACAGCCACATCCTGTTCCCCGCCACCGCCAGCGGCAAGAACGTGGCACCCCGCGTGGCCGCCAAGCTGGACGTGGCGCAGATCAGCGACATCACCAAGGTGGTGGGCGCCGACACTTTCGAGCGCCCCATCTACGCTGGCAACGCCATCGCCACCGTGCAAAGCGCAGATGCCACCAAGGTCATCACCGTGCGCACCACCGGCTTTGACGCCGCAGCCGCCACTGGCGGCAGTGCCGCCGTGGAAGCGGCAGCCGCCGTGGCCGACGCGGGCAAGAGCAGCTACGTGGGCAGCGAAATCGCCAAGAGCGACCGCCCCGAACTCACCGCCGCCAAGATCATCGTCTCCGGCGGCCGTGCGCTGGGCAGCGCCGAGAAGTTCAACGAAGTCATGACCCCGCTGGCCGACAAGCTGGGCGCGGCCATCGGCGCCTCGCGCGCCGCCGTGGACGCGGGCTATGCGCCGAACGACCTGCAGGTGGGCCAGACCGGCAAGATCGTGGCGCCGCAGCTGTACATCGCCGCCGGCATCTCGGGCGCCATCCAGCATCTGGCCGGCATGAAGGACTCCAAGGTGATCGTGGCGATCAACAAGGACCCCGAGGCACCGATCTTCTCGGTGGCCGACTACGGCCTGGAGGCCGACCTGTTCACGGCCGTGCCGGAACTCGTCAAGGCCCTGTAAACCGTTGCGCCGCAGAAAAGGCATCGCTTGCGATGCCTTTTTTTTCATCCCCCTGATTCGTCCCTGATTTGGAGAACCCATGAGTTACACCGCCCCCGTCAAAGACATGCTCTTCGCCATCGAGCACCTGGCCCGCATCGACCAGGTGGCCCAGATCCCCGGTTTCGAGGACGCCGGCCTGGAAACCGCCGCCGCCGTGCTGGAGGAGTGCGCCAAGTTCAATGAAGGCGTGGTGGCTCCGCTCAACGTCGAGGGCGACAGGAACCCCTCGGCCTGGAAGGACGGCCAGGTCACCACCACCCCCGGCTTCAAGCAAGCCTACCGCCAGTTCGCCGAAGGCGGCTGGCAGGGCCTGCAGCACCCGGCCGACTTCGGCGGCCAGGGCCTGCCCAAGACCATCGGCGCGGCCTGCGGCGAGATGATCAACAGCGCCAACCTGAGCTTCGCGCTGTGCCCGCTGCTCACCGACGGCGCCATCGAGGCGCTGCTCACCGCCGGCAGCGACGCGCTCAAGGCCACCTACCTGGAGAAGCTGATCTCCGGCGAGTGGACCGGCACCATGAACCTGACCGAGCCCCAGGCCGGCTCCGACCTGTCGCTGGTGCGCACCAAGGCCGATCCGCAGCCCGATGGCACGTACAAGATCTTCGGCACCAAGATCTTCATCACCTACGGCGAGCACGACATGGCGGACAACATCGTCCACCTGGTGCTGGCGCGCGTGGCCGGCGCGCCCGAGGGCGTGAAGGGCATCAGCCTGTTCGTCTGCCCCAAATTCATGGTGCATGCCGATGGCAGCCTGGGCGCGCGCAACGACGTGCACTGCGTCTCCATCGAGCACAAGCTGGGCATCAAGGCCTCGCCCACGGCGGTGCTGCAGTTCGGCGACCATGGCGGCGCCATCGGCTACCTGGTGGGCGAGGAAAACCGCGGCCTCGAATACATGTTCATCATGATGAACGCCGCGCGCTACGGCGTTGGCGTGCAGGGCATTGCCGTGGCCGAGCGCGCCTACCAGCAGGCCGTGCAGTACGCGCGCGACCGCGTGCAAAGCCGCCCCGTGGACGGCAGCGTGGCCGGTGCCGCGGCCATCATCCACCACCCCGACGTGCGCCGCATGCTCATGACCATGCGCGCCACCACCGAAGGCTGCCGCGCCATGGCCAGCGTGGCCGCCGCCGCGTACGACGCGGCCCACCACCACCCCGATGCCCAGGTGCGCCAGGACAACGCCGCCTTCTACGAATTCATGGTGCCGCTGGTCAAGGGCTACAGCACCGAGATGAGCCAGGAGGTCACCAGCCTGGGCGTGCAGGTGCACGGCGGCATGGGCTTCATCGAGGAAACCGGCGCCGCCCAGCACTACCGCGATTCCAAGATCCTGACCATCTACGAAGGCACCACCGCCATCCAGGCCAACGACCTGGTGGGCCGCAAGACCAGCCGCGACGGCGGCCAGATGGCCAAGGCCATCGCCGCGCAGATCGAGAAGACCGAAGGCGAACTTGCCGCCAGCGGCACCGCCGCCGCCCAGGCCGTGGCCCAGCGCCTGGCGGCCGCGCGCGCTGCCTTTCTGGAGGCGGTGGACTTCGTCGCGGGCAACACCAAGGCCCAGCCCAACGCCGTGTTCGCCGGCAGCGTGCCCTACCTCATGCTGGCGGGCAACCTGGTGGCCGGCTGGCAGATGGGCCGCGCGCTGCTGGTGGCCCAGGCCAAGGCGGCCGCGGGCGAAGACCTGGCCTTCATGCAGGCCAAGGTGGCCACGGCACGCTTCTACGCCGAGCATATCCTGGTGAAGGCCTCGGGCCTGCGCGACGCCATCGTGCACGGTGGCGAGAGCGCCTGCGCGCTGCCGCTCGAGGCGTTCTGATTGGCGTTTTGACAGGCGTTTTTTTGCCAAGCGCTATGTAAATAAGAGCTGCTGGCGCTTGCCTGGCAAGCGCTGCAGCCCTTTTTGACCATTATTCCCGGAGACAAGACCATGGCCCTGCCGCCCGTTCTGCAAAAGCCCACGCTGCCCGTCATCGGCTCGCCGCTGTTCATCATCAGCAACCCCCAGCTCGTCATCGCGCAGTGCCAGGCCGGCATCGTCGGCGCCATGCCCGCGCTGAACGCGCGCCCGGCCGAGCAGCTCGACGACTGGCTGGCCGAGATCACCGAAACGCTCGCCGCCTGGGACAAGGCGCACCCCGAATCGCCCGCGGCGCCGTTCGCCATCAACCAGATCGTGCACAAGAGCAACGACCGCCTGGAGCACGACATGCAGGTGTGCGCCAAGTACAAGGTGCCCATCGTCATCACCAGCCTGGGCGCGCGCGAGGACGTGAACCAGGCCGTGCACGGCTGGGGCGGCGTGGTGCTGCACGACGTCATCAACAACAAGTTCGCGCACAAGGCCGTGGAAAAGGGCGCCGATGGCCTGATCGCCGTGGCTGCCGGTGCGGGCGGCCACGCGGGCGTGAAGAGCCCGTTCGCGCTCATCCAGGAGATCCGCCAGTGGTTCGACGGCCCGCTGGCCCTGTCCGGCGCCATCGCCTCGGGCAACGCCATCCTGGCGGCGCAGGCCATGGGGGCGGACTTCGCCTACATCGGCTCGGCCTTCATTGCCACGCACGAGGCGCGCGCCAGCGACGCCTACAAGCAGGCCATCGTCGATGGCAGCTCCGACGACGTGGTCTACAGCAACCTGTTCACCGGCGTGCACGGCAACTACCTGGCCCCGTCGATCCGCGCCGCCGGGCTGGACCCGGAGAACCTGCCCGAGTCCGACCCGAGCAAGATGAACTTCGGCGGCAGCGCCGCCGCCAAGGCCTGGAAGGACATCTGGGGCTGTGGCCAGGGCATTGGCGCCGTGGACGCAGTCACCAGCACGGCCGACCTGGTGGCGCGCCTGCGCCGCGAGTACCAGGCCGCGCGCGAGCGCCTGGCGCTGCGCTGATTGCTTCATCTTTCATAGCGGCTGGCGCAAGCGGGGCTTGTGCCAGCCGCTTTTTTTGTGCACGGCCATGGGGGATCCGTTCACACGTTCTCAGCGCTGCACGCTGGAGGGCGGGGCGCCGAAATGCCGCCGGAACATGGCGGCGAACGCGCTCTGGCTGGCATAGCCGCACTCGAAGGCCACGTCGATGATGCGCGCGCCTTCGGCGAGGCGGCGCAGCGCGAACAGCAGCCGTGCCTGCTCGCGCCACTGGGCGAAGCCCATGCCGGTCTCTTGCAGGAACAGCCGGTGCACGGTCTTGCTGGCGACCCCCAGCCGTGCCGCCCATTGGGCCGCCGTGGCGGTGTCGGCGGGCTGGTCCAGCAGGGCCTCGCAGATGCGGCGCACCCGTGCGTCCTGGGGAACGGGCAGATGCAGGGGGAGCGTCTCCGCCGTGCGCAGCTCGTCGAGCAGCAGCCCCATCAGCCGTGCGTCCCGGCCGTCCTCGGCATGGTCGCGCGGCACCTGGACGGCGGCCACCAGCAGCTCGCGCAGCAGCGGAGAGACGTTGATGACGCAGCTGTGCTCCGGCAGGGCATTGATCCGTGCCGTGTCGATGAAGGCCGTGCGCATCTGCACGTCGCCAGACATCCGCACCGCGTGCCGCACCCCAGGGGCCAGCCACAGGGCGCGGTTGGGCGGCACCACCCAGAAGCCGGCGGCCGAATCGACCCGCATGACGCCTTCGATGGCATAGAGCAGCTGGCCGCGCGGATGCGAGTGCCAGCCCGTGGAGGCGCCAGCGGGCCAGTTGGCCTCCATGGCGACCATGGGGCGCTCGGTGTCGTGGAAGTCCAGGTGCCTGCGGGCGAGCGGGGTGTTCATGTCTCTTACTCTACAGAAATTGTCTTTCGGGCGAGAGACGGACTTTCTCTGACCCCCTACGCTCTGCCCCATGCCCGCGCCGTTGCGGGTGTTGTTTCTTCCGCCATGACCACCACAGCCACTTCCACGGGCGCCCAGCCGCCCGCCGCTTCTCTCCACCACGGCGCTGGGCCCCAGCAGCCGCAGGGCTTCGTGGCCCGGATCGTCGGCGCGGCCGCGCTGGCGCACCTGCTCAATGACCTGATCCAGGCCGTGCTCCCCGCGGTCTATCCGATGCTGAAGACGCAATTCGCCCTGAGCTTCGCGCAGATCGGCTGGATTGCGCTGGTCTACCAGGTCACGGCCTCGCTGCTGCAGCCATGGGTGGGCCTGTTCACCGACAAGCACCCCAAGCCTTACCTGCTGCCCGCCGGCATGGTGGTCACGCTGGCGGGCGTGGGCCTGCTGGCCTTTGCCGGCAGCTATGCCATGCTGCTGCTGGCGGCGGCCGTGGTGGGGGTGGGATCGGCCACCTTTCACCCGGAAGCGTCGCGGGTGGCCCGCATGGCGTCGGGCGGGCGTTTCGGGACGGCCCAGTCGGCTTTCCAGGTGGGGGGCAACACGGGGTCGGCCATCGGCCCGCTGCTGGCTGCCGCCGTCGTGGTCCCGCATGGGCAGCAGGCCATCGCCTGGTTCATGCTGGCGGCGGTGCTGGCCATCGGGGTGCTGCTGCGGGTCACGGGCTGGACGCTGCGCCACGGCCAGGCCCAGGCCAGCCGCCTGGCGCAAAGCCATGCCGGCGGCCTGGGGCGCGGCGACATCGCGCGCGCGATGGTGGTCATCGCGCTGCTGATGTTCGCCAAGTTTGTCTACATCGCGGCCTTCACCAACTACTTCACGTTCTATCTGATCGAGCGCTTTGGCCTCGGGGTGCAGGAAAGCCAGGTCTACCTTTTCATCTTCCTGGCGGCGGTGGCGCTGGGCACGTTCGCCGGCGGCCCGGTGGGCGACCGCATCGGCCGCAAGGCCGTCATCTGGGTCTCGTTCCTCGGTGTGGCGCCGTTTGCCCTGGCGCTGCCGCATGCCAACCTTTTCTGGACGGCCGTGCTGGCCATTGCCGTGGGACTGGTCATGTCGTCCGCGTTCGCCGCCCTGGTGGTCTATGCGCAGGAGGCCGTGCCGGGGCGTGTGGGCCTGGTGTCGGGCGTCATGTTCGGCCTGATGTTCGGCATTGCCGGCATGGGGGCCGCCGGGCTGGGGCTGCTGGCCGACCGCCACGGCATCGTCTGGGTCTACCAGGTGTGTGCGTACCTGCCGCTGCTGGGCGTGGTGACGGCGTTCCTGCCCAACGCCCGGCTCATGCTGCCTGGCGCCGGAAGAACCCGTCCAGCAGCGGCAGCAGCGCCGGAAACTCCTGCGCGAAGCGCGGGCGGTTGACGAAGTAGGCCTCGCAGGCCACGGCGAAGAACTCGGCGGGCGCGGTGGCGCCGTAGGCGTCGAGCCAGGGGCGCTCGCCGCCGAAGCGCTCGGCGATGATCACGCGCTCGCGGAAGTGCGCGTAGGCCGGCGCCCAGGCGCCGTGCCAGGCGGCGCGGGCCGCCCGGGCGCTGGTGCTGCCCATGAAGCCGGCGGGCAGCGGCGGGTAGCCGTCGGCCGGGCCGTTGCGCATGTCCATCTTGTGCACGAATTCATGCACCACCACGTTGGCGCCGTGGCTGGCGTTGCGCGCCGCGTCCTGCACGGCCTGCCAGCTCAGCATGACCGGGCCGCGCTCCATGGCCTCGCCCAGCAGCACCTCGTGGTAGTGGTGCACCACGCCGGCTTCGTCGGTGGCGGTGCGGCGCGCCAGGGCATCGCCCGGGTGCACCACGATGCCCACGAAGTCGTCGTACCAGGCCAGCGCGGCGCGCGGCTCGCCCAGGTGCAGCAGCGGCAGGCAGGCCTGGGCGGCAATGGCCACGGCCATGGCGTCGGTCACTTCCAGGCCGTGCGCGCCGGTGAATTCCTTGCGCTGCAGGAACAGTGCCGCCAGCGCGCGCAGCTTGGCCTGCTCGGGCAGCGCCAGCGCGGCCAGGAAGGGGTACTGGCCCAGGGTGTGCAGCCACAGCGGGGCAGAGATGTCGGGCACGGGCGCCACGGTGGCGCGCAGCCGGTTCCAGGCGCGCTGGAGCAGGGGGAAGGCAGGCATCGCTGCTACCTGGGGGCGAGGGGCAGGCGTTCCAAGCCCTCGGCCGTCAGGCGCAGCACTTCGGCGCGCGGGGGCGTGGCGTCCAGGTCCCAGTCGCTGAGCACGTGGCGCAGCAGGCCGGGGGCCAGCACATGCGTGGCCGGGCGGTGCGTGTGGCCGTGGATCAGCGCCCGCGCGTTGGCGGCCTGCAGCCACGCCAGGGCGGCGGGGTGGTCCACGTCGGCGTACCAGGCGCTGGAGTGCTTGCGCGCTTCGCTCTGCGCGCGCATGCCGCGCGCCTGGGCGCGCCGCTGCGCCAGCGGCACGGCCAAGAAGGACTGCTGCCACGCCGGGCTGCGCGCCAGGACGCGAAAGCGCTGGTACTCCGCGTCGTCCAGGCACAGCGCGTCGCCGTGCGACAGCAGCCAGCGCTGGCCGGCGAAGGCCAGCACCGTGGGGTCGGGCAGCAGCGCGGCGCCGCTGGCGCGGGCGAAGCCCTCGCCGATGAGGAAGTCGCGGTTGCCGTGCAGAAAGTACAGCGCGTGCTGGCGTGCGGCCTGGGCCAGCAGGGCGCAGCAGCGCGACTCGAAGCTGCCGGGGTCGGCCAGCGCGTCGTCGCCCACCCAGACCTCGAACAGGTCGCCCAGCAGGAAAATGGCGTCGGCGTGCGTGCGGGCCAGGTAGCCGGCCAGGGCCTGCACGGTGGCCTCATGGCCGGGGTCCAGGTGCAGGTCGGACAAGAAATCGACCGTGCGCCACGCCGGGGCTGCGCTCAGCTCCTCGGCGCGGGGCACGGTCGGCGGCATGCGGGCAGGGGCGTTTTACAGGGCCACGGCTTTGTCGATCACCACGGGGTCGAAGGGCACGTCGTCATGGAAGCCCTTGCGCGTGGTGCGCACTTTCTTGATGGCGTCCACCACGTCCTGGCCCTTGACCACCTTGCCGAACACGGCGTAGCCCCAGCCCTGGCCCGAGGGGGCCGTGTGATTCAGGAAACCGTTGTCCACGACGTTCAGGAAGAACTGGGCGGTGGCGCTGTGCGGGTCGTTGGTGCGCGCCATGGCGATGGTGTAGACCTCGTTCTTCAGGCCGTTGGCGGCTTCGTTCTCGATCGGGTCGTCGGTGGGCTTTTGCTTCATGTCGGCGGTGAAGCCGCCGCCCTGCACCATGAAGTTCTTGATGACGCGGTGGAACACGGTGCCGTCGTAGAACCCCTTGTTCACGTAGTTCAGGAAGTTGGCCGTGGTCTTGGGCGCGTTGGCCGCGTCCAGCTCCAGCGTGATGACGCCGGGGGTGGCGGTTTCCGCGACGTGGATGGTGACGTGCAGTTCGACTTGCGGGTTGCTCATGGTGCGGTGTCCTTTCGGTTATTTGACCAGCGTTGCGGATTGGATGGTGACGGGCGTCGCGGGCACGTTCTGGTGGCCGCCCTTGTTGCCCGTGGCCACGGCCTTGATCTTGTCCACCACCTCGGTGCCGCTCACCACCTTGCCGAACACGGCGTAGCCGTGGCCGTCGGGGTTGGGGGCGTTGAGCATGGCGTTGTTCTTGACGTTGATGAAGAACTGCGCGGTGGCCGAGTCGGGAACGCCGGTGCGTGCCATGGCGATGGTGTAGGTGTCGTTCTTCAGGCCGTTCTTCGCCTCCAGCGGGATGGGCGCGCGCGTGGGCTTTTGCACCATGTCGGCGGTGAAGCCGCCGCCCTGGATCATGAAGCCGTCGATGACGCGGTGGAACACCGTGCCGTCGTAGTGCTTGTCCTTCACGTACTGCAGGAAGTTCTCCACCGTCTTGGGCGCCTTGGCCGGGTCGAGCTGCACCACGATGTCGCCCATGCTGGTGGCCAGCTTGACCTTGGGCGCTTCCTCGGCCCGCACGGATGCTACGGAAAAAGTAGCTGCCAGCGCAATGCTGGCAAGGGTTAGGGCCGAATTTCTACGGGAAATCATCCGATCACTCCTTCAAAAAAGATCTTCCAGGCGCCGCCGCCTTGGCGGAGCCAGTACTGGCGCTTGACGGGGCCGGTGCGTGCGCCCTCGGCCACCTCGCCGAAGGTCACCACCATGGTGTCGGCGCTGTCGCTCCAGCGCAGGTAGGACAGGTCCTTGAGCGCGAAGTTGCGTCCCTGGAGCTTGTGCACTTCGCGCTGCAGCACCGGCGTCCAGTCGGCCAGGCTCTTGTCGTAGCTGGCGAAATCACTGGCGTAGAAGGCCAGCAGGCGCTGCAGGTCGCCGCTGCGCTTGGCCTGCTGCCAGGCCTGCAGCTGGCTGGTGAAGGCCTGGCGCTCGGTCTGCAGGCTCTGCGGCGCCACCCACTGCAGCTGGCGCGCGATGACCACGGGGGTGCTGCGCACTTCCACCGTGCGCAGCAGGCGCGCCAGGTCGGTGTTGGCCATGGCTACGCAGCCGTCCGTGGCCTGGGGCGCGCGCGCGAACTGCTCGGGCGGCGTGCCGTGTACCCAGATGCCGCTGCCGGTCTTGCCGCGGCGCAGGTCGTAGGGGTTGGGGTAGTTCAGCGTCAGCGCGCCCGCGCCGTAGAAGTCCTTGAGCGACTTGGGGTCGAGGTTGCTGCCGATGAAGTACACGCCCAGCGGGGTGCGCATGTCGCCCTCGGCGGCCTTTTCCACCCCCTGCTTGCCGACCGAGACGTAGTAGTCCGCCACCAGTTGCGGGCCGTGGTGGCCGTTCTCGAACAGGTACAGGCGCGCGCGCGAGGTGTCCACGGCAATGGCGTGGCGCGCGCTGGGCGCCAGGGCCAGGAACTGCGCCGGCACGGTGCCTGGCGGGGGGCGTTCGCGCAATGCCTGCAGGCGCAGTTGGGCCTCCTGCTGCAGCTCGTTCAGCGCGGGGGCGCTGGCCTCGGGCCGGCCCGGAACGGCCTTGCCGGGCCGTACCTGCGTGGCCAGCAGGTCCCCGTAGAGCAACTGGGCCAGCTGGAACTGGGGGTAGTCGCGCACCAGGCGCTCGGTGTGGGCCAGGGCCTCGCGCCGGCGCCCCTGGCCCACGAGGCGGTAGGCCTCGATCAGCCGGTTCTCGGCCTGCCCGTCGCGCGCCGGGGCTGCGGGCTGGCGCGCTGCGGGCGCGGCCTTGCGCGCGGAGGCCGGGGCGGCGGCCGTGGGCAGGCTGGCGCATGCCAGCGCCGTGATCAGGAGGAAAGAGGAGAGTCGTCGTCCCATGCACACCTGCAGGCTCAGGGCCTGCTGCAAAAAAAACGGCGCGCCCGGGCGGGCGCGCGGCATGTCGGGGCCATCGCTCAGGCGCCCGTGGATTCCTTGACGATGAGCCAGCGTTCGCCGGACTTCACGAGGTGCAGCGTCTTGCGGCTGGAGACCGAGAGCGCGTCGGCCTTGTAGTCCTGGCGGAAGCGCGCCTCCGCCTTGTTGCCGTCCACCTTGATGCTCAGGTTGCTGAGCTTCACGCTGATGCTGGACTTGCCCACGATGCGGTCGCGGCGCTGCTTTTCCCAGTCCTTGCGCGAGAGCTTGCCGGGGGCGTCGAAGTCCTTGCCGTAGGCGCCCAGGTAGGCCGCCATGTCCTTGGCCGCCCAGGCGTGCGCCCAGGCGTTGACGGCTGCCTCGACGTCCTTTTCGGCGGGGTTGGGTGCCGCCGCGGGGGCCGGGGCTGGCGCGGGCGCCACGGGCTCCGCTGCGGGCGCGGGCTTGGCTGTGGGCTCCGGGGCCTTGGTGGGCGCGGGCGCAGAGGCGGACGGCGCAGCGGGTGTGGCGGCTGGCGCGGGGGACGGCACTGCGGGCGTCGCCGTGGGGGCAGCCACAGGCGCGGGCTTGGCACCCTTGGTGGCGGCCTGCGCAGGCGTGAACATGTCGCGGATCAGTCCCAGCTTCGGCGCCACGGCGGCGTTGCCGCTGTCGAGCTGCAGGGCCTTGCTGTAGGCCTGGCCGGCCAGGCGGGCGTACACGTCGCCCAGGTTCTCGTGCGCCGTGGCGTAGCTGGGGTTGGTGCGGATGGCCATCTCCAGCGCCGTGCGCGCCTTGTCGTACTGGTTCTGCCCGGCGTAGAGCACGGCCAGGTTGTTGTACGGCTCGGGCAGCTCGGGATAGTCCTCGGTCAGGCGGGTGAAGGTCTGGATGGCGTCGCCGGTCTTGCCCGACTCGGTCTGGATCACGCCCTTGAGGAAGCGCATCTGCGGATCGCGCGGCTTGGTGGCCAGGTACTGCTCGGCCTTGGTCAGCGCGTCGGCCAGCTTGCCATTGCGCACCAGCTGGCTGACGTCGGTGTAGTCGTCGGCACGCGCGGGCAGGGCGGCGGCGAGTGCGGCGGCCAGCGCCAGCAGGCGCAGGGCATGGCTCAGGGTCGGGCGTGAGGGCATGGGAGGGCTTTCGGTGGGCGAGGCGCCCGCCGCAGGGCGGGGGGCTTATACTGCGGCGGATTGTAGCGGAGGGGTCTTTCCCTCATTGGCGCTTTGTTACCAATGGTAAACCCGGGCTTCCGCGGCCTGCCGTGCCCCCCGCGTCTCCCCACCCCAAGACATCCCATGAGTTTGCGTATCTACAACACGCTGTCGCGTGCATTGGAGCCGTTTTCGCCGCTGGAGCCTGGCCACGTGCGCATGTACGTGTGCGGCATGACGGTGTACGACCTGTGCCATGTGGGCCATGCGCGCTCCATGGTCGCCTTCGATGTGGTGCAGCGCTGGCTGCGCGCCAGCGGCCTGGCCGTGACCTTCGTGCGCAACATCACCGACATCGACGACAAGATCATCCGCCGCGCCGTGGAGAACGGCGAGACCATCGGCGCGCTGACCCAGCGCATGATCGACGAGATGTACCGTGACGCCGACGCCCTGGGCGTGGAGCGCCCGACGCACGACCCGCGCGCCACCGACTACGTACCGCAGATGCTGGACATCGTGCGCCAGCTTGAAGGCAAGGGCCTGGCCTACCGCACGCCCTCGGGCGACGTGAACTTCGCCGTGCGCAAGTTCCCCGGCTACGGCAAGCTCAGCGGCAAGACGCTGGACGAGCTGCAGGCCGGCGAGCGCGTGGCGGTGCAGGACGGCAAGCAGGACCCGCTCGACTTCGTGCTCTGGAAGGCCGCCAAGGACGGCGAGCCGCCAGAGGCCAAGTGGGACAGCGGCTACGGCCAGGGGCGCCCGGGCTGGCACATCGAGTGCTCGGCCATGTGCGGCGCGCTGCTGGGCCAGACCTTCGACATCCACGGCGGCGGCGCCGACCTGCAGTTCCCGCACCACGAGAACGAGATCGCCCAGAGCGAGGGCGCCAGCGGCCAGCCGCTGGCGCGCTTCTGGATGCACAACGGCTTCATCAACATCGACAACGAGAAGATGTCCAAGAGCCTGGGCAACTTCTTCACCATCCGCGACGTGCTGGGCCAGTTCGACGCGGAGACCATCCGCTTCTTCGTCGTGCGCTCGCACTACCGCAGCCCGCTGAACTACAGCGACGCGCACCTGCAGGACGCGCGTGGCGGGCTCAAGCGGCTTTACACCGCGCTCTCCGTGGTGGCGCCCGCCGAGGTGGCCGCCATCGACTGGGCCAACCCCTACGCCGCGCGCTTCAAGGCCGCCATGGACGAGGACTTCGGCACGCCCGAGGCCGTGGCCGTGCTGTTCGATCTGGCGGGCGAGGTCAACCGCACGCGCAACGCCGCGCTGGCCGGCCTGCTCAAGGCGCTGGGCGGCTGCCTGGGGCTGCTGCAGGGCGATGCCCAGGCCTTCCTGCAGGCGGGTGCGGGGCTGGATGAAGCGGCCGTCGCCGCGCAGATTGCTGCGCGCGCCGCCGCCAAGGCGGCCAAGAACTTCGCCGAGGCCGACCGCATCCGCGCCGAACTGCTGGCCCAGGGCATCGTGCTCAAGGACGCGCCCACGGGCACGACCTGGGAAGCCGCGCAGTGATGGATGGCGTCATGGTTTTAGGCATAAAAATGGCCTCAAAGGCTTATGGGGCAAGCGGTGGCAGCTACTAAAAGCATAGTCGTTGACCCGGCCGCGCCTGGCTACTGGGCCGAGGCCTGCAAGCACCTGGTGAAGAAGGACCGGGTGATGAAGCGCCTGATTCCGCAGTTCGCCGACGCCGCGCTGCAGACGCGCGGCGATGCCTTCGGCACGCTGGCGCGCAGCATCGTCGGCCAGCAGATCTCGGTCAAGGCCGCGCAGACCGTGTGGGACCGCTTCGCCTTGCTGCCCGCCAGCATGGAGCCCGAGGCCGTGCTCAAGCTCAAGGTAGACGACATGCGCGCCGCCGGCCTGTCAGCGCGCAAGGTGGACTACCTGGTGGACCTGGCGCTGCACTTCGCCAACGGCAAGCTGCACGTGCAGGATTGGCAGGGCATGGACGACGAGGCCATCATCGCCGAGCTGGTGGCCATCCGTGGCGTGGGGCGCTGGACGGCGGAGATGTTCCTGATCTTCCACCTCATGCGCCCGAACGTGCTGCCGCTGGACGACGTGGGGCTCATCAACGGCATCAGCCGCCTGTACTTCTCGGGCGACCCGGTCAGCCGCAGCGATGCGCGCGAGGTGGCCGCCGCCTGGAAACCGTGGAGCACCGTGGCGACTTGGTATATTTGGCGCTCGCTCGACCCGCTGCCCGTCGTCTATTGAACGGGCTGCGCGCGCAGCAAACGGCGGCACCCGGCCCCGCGCCCGCCAGCGTGCCGCCCAAGGAGAAAACATCTTGGCGAAAAAGACCTTTCTGGATTTCGAGCAGCCCATCGCGGAGCTGGAGTCCAAAATCGAAGAACTGCGCTACGTGCAGACCGAAAGCGCGGTCGATATCTCGGAAGAGATCGACCAGCTCAGCAAGAAGAGCCAGCAGCTCACCAAGGACATCTACAGTGACCTGTCGCCCTGGCAGATCACGAAGATAGCGCGCCACCCCGAGCGGCCCTACACGCTCGACTACGTGCGCGACATCTTCACCGACTTCATCGAGCTGCACGGCGACCGCCACTACGCGGACGACCAGTCCATCGTGGGGGGGCTGGCGCGCTTCAACGGCCATGCGTGCATGGTCTTGGGGCACCAGCGCGGTCGCGACACCAAGGAACGCATGCTGCGCAACTACGGCATGTGCAAGCCCGAGGGCTATCGCAAGGCGCTGCGCCTGATGAAGACGGCCGAGAAGTTCAAGCTGCCCGTGTTCACCTTCGTTGACACCATGGGCGCCTACCCCGGCATCGACGCCGAGGAGCGCGGCCAGTCCGAGGCCATCGGCCGCAACATCTACGAGATGGCGCAGCTCGAAGTACCCATCATCACCACCGTCATCGGCGAGGGCGGCTCCGGTGGCGCGCTGGCCATCGCCGTGGCCGACCAGATGCTCATGCTGCAGTACGCCATGTACTCCGTTATCAGCCCCGAGGGCTGCGCCTCGATCCTGTGGAAGACCAGCGAGCGCGCGCAGGACGCGGCCGAGGCGCTGGGCATCACGGCGCACCGCCTGAAGGCGCTGGGCCTGGTGGACAAGATCGTCAACGAGCCCGTGGGCGGGGCGCACCGCGACCCCAAGCAAATGGCCTCCTTCCTCAAGCGCGCCCTGGGCGATGCCTTCCGCCAGCTTGCCGACCTCAAACCCAAGGAGCTGCAGGACCGCCGCTACGAGCGCCTGCAAAGCTACGGCCGCTTCACCGACACCAAGGCCGACAACCGCTGACTGCCACCGGGGCCGCACCGGCCTATGCAACGGCTCCCCTTGGGGAGCCGTTGGCGTTCGTGGCGCCCGGATAATCGGCCGCCATGTGGATTGCGAAACCTTGTTGCCCATGACGCAGGCGTTCGACGAAGCGCTGCGCTGCTTTTCCCCTGCGCTGCCGCTGGCCGTGGGCTTGAGCGGCGGCGCCGACTCCACCGCGCTGCTGCTGGCCTGCGCCGCGCGCTGGCCGGGCCGGGTGCGGGCCATCCACGTGCACCATGGCCTGCAGGCGGCTGCCGATGGTTTCGAGCGCCACTGCATCGCCTTGTGCGCGCGCCTGCAGGTGCCGCTGCAGGTGCGGCGCGTGGACGCGCGCCACGCCCCCGGGCAAAGCCCGGAAGAGGCCGCGCGCCACGCGCGCTACCAGGCTTTTGAGGCTGCAGTCCAGGACAGGCAAGCGCCAGATGCTATTCAATCCATAGCGCTGGCACAGCATGCCGACGACCAGGTCGAAACCCTGCTGCTGGCGCTCTCGCGCGGCGCCGGCGTGGCCGGGCTGGCCGCCATGCCCATGCACTGGGAACGGGCCGGGCTGCAGTGGCATCGCCCCTTGCTGCGCGTGCCGGGCGCGGCCGTGCGCGACTGGCTGCGCGCGCGCGGCGAGACCTGGGTCGAAGACCCCAGCAACCAGGATGAGCGCTATACGCGCAACCGCATCCGGGCGCGGCTGCTGCCGGCGCTGCAGGCCACCTTTCCCCAGTTTCGCGACACCTTCGCGCGCAGCAGCCAGCACGCGGCCCAGGCCGACGCGCTGCTGCAGGAGATCGCGCAGCAAGACCTGGCCGAGGTGGGCGTGCCGCCCGCCATCGGCGCGCTGCGCGCGCTGGGTACGGCGCGCCAGGCCAACGTGCTGCGCCACTGGCTGCGCCAGGCGCACCAGACCACGCCCGGCACGGCACAACTGCACGCGCTGCAGCGCCAGCTGGCGGCCTGCGCCACGCGCGGCCACCGCATCGAGCTCAAGGTGGGGCGCGGCTTCGTGGTGCGCCAGGGCGAGCGGCTGGCGTTCGTCGAGGCGCTGGCCGCGCCGCCGCCGTAAGCGGGGCGCCATGGGGCTCTCGGTATAATTTCAGGTTGCCTGCGGCGGCGCCGCAGCGCGTATCCCTCATCATCCTCAAATATCTCAGATGGCACTGTTCGTTCATAAATACGGCGGTACGTCGATGGGCTCCACGGAGCGCATTCGCAACGTCGCCAAGCGCGTCGCCAAATGGGCTCGGGCGGGCCACCAGATGGTGGTGGTGCCCAGCGCCATGAGTGGCGAGACCAATCGCCTGCTTGGACTGGCCAAGGAGCTCGCGCCCTCGCGCGCCTCCTCCGCCTACCACCGTGAACTCGACATGCTGGCCGCCACGGGCGAGCAGGCGTCGTCGGCGCTGCTGGCCATCGCGCTGCAGTCCGAAGGCCAGCCGGCCGTGAGCTACACCGGCTGGCAGGTGCCGATCCGCACCGACAGCGGCTACACCAAGGCGCGCATCGAGTCGATCGACGACAAGCGCGTGCGCACCGACCTGGACGCCGGCAAGGTGGTCATCATCACTGGCTTCCAGGGCATCGACGAGGGCGGCCACATCACCACGCTGGGCCGCGGCGGCTCCGACACCTCGGCCGTGGCCGTGGCGGCCGCCATGAAGGCCGACGAATGCCTGATCTACACCGATGTCGATGGCGTCTACACCACCGACCCGCGCGTGGTGCCGCAGGCGCGCCGCCTCAAGACGGTGAGCTTCGAGGAAATGCTCGAAATGGCCAGCCTGGGCAGCAAGGTGCTGCAGATCCGCTCGGTGGAGTTTGCCGGCAAGTACAAGGTGCCCATGCGCGTGCTCTCCAGCTTCACGGCCTGGGACATCGACATCAACGAAGAAGCTGCCTCCGGCACCTTGATCACCTTTGAGGAAGACGAAAAAATGGAACAAGCCGTCGTTTCCGGCATTGCATTCAACCGCGATGAAGCCAAGATTTCCGTGCTCGGCGTGCCGGACAAGCCGGGCATCGCCTACCAGATCCTCGGCCCCGTGGCCGAGGCCAACATCGAAGTCGATGTGATCATCCAAAACATGAGCAAGGATGGCCGCACCGATTTCAGCTTCACCGTCAACCACAACGACTACGCCCGCACCCTGGATCTGCTCAAGGAAAAAGTGGTGCCGGCTCTGGGTGCCCAGGAGGTGGTGGGCGACACGAACATCTGCAAGGTCAGCATCGTCGGCATCGGCATGCGTAGCCACGTGGGCGTGGCGTCCAAGATGTTCCGCGTGCTGAGCGAAGAGGGCATCAACATCCAGATGATCTCCACGTCGGAGATCAAGACCTCCGTCGTCATCGACGAGAAGTACCTGGAGCTGGCCGTGCGTGCACTGCACAAGGCTTTCGATCTGGACCAGCCCGTGGCGTAAACGGGGCGTGATTTAAGGCATAATAGAGAGATTGCGGAAACGTGACCGAGTGGCCGAAGGTGCTCCCCTGCTAAGGGAGTATGGGGTGTAGAGCCTCATCGAGGGTTCGAATCCCTCCGTTTCCGCCAGAACTTAAAAAACCCACTCCAAAAGAGTGGGTTTTTTTATGCCCGCCCCGGGCATCGACCCGTTATAAAACAACGTGATACGCTTCATGTCATGGTGTTTTATACAGTGTTTTATCAGCCGGCAACCAACCAGCATCCAACCTCAATTCAATGTTTTTTGGCCTACGTGATGGCCTGCAGAAATTGAGCGATGCCGAAGCGAATCCTTGAAATGACGGCGCCGGTGCGCGTTGAAGGCTCGCCCGCTGTGGGCGGGGTCAGCGGGTTGTACCTGCGGATTGAAGGCGGGTCAGCGTTTGCAGGTTCGCCAGCGCCAGTACGGTGGCCTCGCTGGCCTGGCCGATCTTGCGCTGCACTTCGCGCAGCACGATGCCCAGGATTGTGCGCTGGCGTTTGACCACCCGGCGCAGCCGCTTGAACTGCTTGGCGTGGGCATAGCCGCCAGCCTTGCGCCGCAGGGTCTTGCCTTCCTTGGCGAAGGTCTGCTTGAGCGCGATGCCCGAGCGCTTGGCTGCGGCCACCACCTTGTGGCGGGCGATCTCCAGCAGGCGTGAGTCCACCGGGTGGGCAATAGCCTTCTCCTGCACCGTGGTGTCCACGATCACGCGCTCGAACTCGGCTGGTTTGATGACTTTGGACGCCACGGCCGTGTCGATGGTGGCCTTGAGCAAATCCTCGACCCCGGCTTCACCGATGGCACGCCTGAAGCGTCCGATCTGGGTGGCGTCGCAGGGCAGACGCAGCTCATCCGGGCCAGCGGCTGGTGAAAGAGGTCGGCGCTCTCGGGCTGGGGCATGAGCAAAACTCCCGGAAATCGAATCGTGGTGTGTCGATTCTGGGGGGATCACTGCCCAGCGGTACCAGCGCAAACCCAGCGTTCATGCGGGGCAGCAGGGTTTTCCAGGGCCGACTCAGTAGCCGACGGTGAAACGCTGCCGGATGTGGGTGGGCGTTTCGATCTCGTCCACGAGCGCTACGGCAAAGTCTTCAAAAGAAATGCTGCTTCCATTTTCATTGGTGAGAAGTTGGTCTTTGCCAAGGCGGAATTCTCCGGTCCGTTTACCTTCGAAAAATAAGGCCGAGGGCGATAGGAACGTCCATTCCAGTGTATTTTCAGCCTTTAATTTATTCAAAAATACTTGACCGGCACTGGATTCCGGTTTGACGGCTTCGGGAAAATTCGGAGTATCGATCAGCAATACGCCAGGCGCTACTTCAAGGCTACCCGCACCACCAACTACGTAATAGCGCTTGACACCAGAGTCTTTGACTGCACCAATAAGCGTATCAGGGTTGCTTTTTGAGAAAAACACTGAGCTGATGACAGCGTCATGATTTTTTAGGGTCTGAGCGAGGGCATCAGTATCTTCGATATCATCACTTACACTAGTTACTCTGGGTAAAGCGCTGATTTTTTCTGGGTTACGGGAAATCGCAGTCACAACATGGCCTCGACTTGAAAGCTCGGCCAGAATGCGTGAGCCAGCCCGACCGGAAGCACCAATAAGAGCGATTTTCATGTTTATATCCTTTCTGTTGAGAGTTATGCGGTGACGATGAGGTCTTCGATCGCTGCAATCAGGCGGTCAGGACCGTGGTAGAGGATTTCACCGTTGAGTGCGGTCGGCTTGCCGTCGATGACGGCCACCAGTTGAGGCACTCCGCGGATGCCGAGCTTGTCCATGCGGCCCTGCGACGCTTCGATGCGTTCGAGCGTGCGCTGGCGCAGTTCGGCATCGCTGCGCAGCCTTTCGGCGAAACCCTCGGCCGTCAGCGAGAACCCGCTCTCATTTGCAACCGCAACGGCCACCTTTGCCACTTCTTCTTCCTTGGCCGTGTCGCGCCCATCGATGTAGCGGGCAATCTGCACGGCATGGAGGAAGGCGGGTTCGAGCTTTGCATCGAGTTCGCCCAGCGCTTGCAACGCCAGCGTGGCGGGGGCAGAACTGAACATCCCGTCGGAGGCGAGCAAGACGTTCTGGTGGTAGCGCTCGGTGTACTGCTGGCCGGTCAGCGACTGGATCCGCTGGTCATTGCGCCAGGCGTGATCCGCCATGGAAGAGACAGGCCGGCTGCCGATAAATAGCCCGGATGGCATCATGCTCAGTTGGCTGCGGTATTTGACGGCGAGACCTTCGAGAGCCGGCGCGCTGGCGTAGCACCAGCCGCAGAATGGATCGAAAAAGTACTGAAGTTCAATGGTCTGGGTCATCGTGATCTCCTTTTGTCGAGTCAAATATACTGTTGCACCGATCGGAGATAAATGTCGTTATGATTGACATAATGTTGCATAAATCGAGCAAATTGACATGGATCGGATTACAGCCGCCCGCGTTTTTATCGAGACCGTTGAGCGCGGCAACGCCACGGCAGCCGCGGAGACGCTGGACATGTCGCGCGCCATGGCGTCTCGGTATATCGCCTCGATCGAGAACTGGTCGGGAACTCGGCTGCTGCATCGCACGACGCGCCGGCTCAGCCTGACCTCGGCGGGCGAGCGCGTCCTTGAGCTATGCAAGGAAATGGTCCGCATTGCCGACGCGGTCTCCGAGGTGGCGGCAGACGCTGCAACGCCCAGGGGGCGGCTGAGAGTGACCGCGCCGACCATCCTCGCCGACGCGCTGCTTATCCCGTTGCTGGCGGAATTTGCGCGCGAGTATCCCCGCATCAAAGTAGACGTACTCATTTCCGACAGGCCCGTGGATCTGGTGCAGGACCGGATCGACGTGGCCATCCGAATAGCCAACAATCTTGACCCGTCGCTTATTGGCAAACGGTTGGGAACGTGCCACTCACAGCTTTATGCTGCGCCGTCATATCTGCGCGCCTGCGGGCGACCGGTCAGCGTCGATGACCTAAGCGCGCATCGGTGCCTGACCTATACCAATCTGGGCGGCGCCGAATGGACACTCCAGGACGGGCACAACCAAGTCTCGATACCGGTAGCGGGCAGCTTCGAGACCAACGACACGGTGGCCTTGCGCCGTGCGGCGATCACTGGCATGGGGATCGCGACTCTGCCGCGCTTCGCCGTCGACCAAGACGTGCGGGATGGCAGGCTCGAAACGGTGCTTTCGGAATGGCAGCCCGAAACGTTGGGCATCCACGCTCTCTATGTTTCCCGGCGCCATCTGCCGATGGCAGCGCGTGTCCTCATCGATTTTCTTGATCAGCGAATAACGAAGTGGTGATCAGGAAAAGCGAGCATCTGCCATCCCGCACAAAAACATCCACATGGCGTGCAACCACCGGGGCTGCACTGCGAATGGATCGTGACTGTCCGCGCCGCGCTCGCAGCGGGGCGTTCAATCGTCGATCGAAGCGCTCCAGCGGCTGCCCCAGTCGCGCTGCACGCGCTCGATGTCACGCCGGTCGCGCTTGGTGGGGCGGCCGTCGTGCAGGCTGGCGGCGGGCTCGGGTGCCAGGCGGCGCTGTTCCGCTGCTTGCGCGCGTGCAGCCAGGCTCTCCGGGGTCTCGGCGTAAAGCTGCTGGGCCACGGGGGCGGGGCCGCGCATGGCGCTGAGCGCCTGCACCACCACCGTGCGGGCGATGGGGCCCTGGCGCAGCGCCACCGTATCGCCCACGCGCAGCTCGCGCGCGGCCTTGGCGTTGGCGCCATTGACGGTGACGCGGCCCTTGCCGATCTCTTCCACGGCCAGGCTGCGGGTCTTGTAAAAGCGGGCGCACCAGAGCCACTTGTCCAGGCGCATCGATTCCGGGGGCGTCATGGGCGCGATTGTGCCTTGGCCCGAGCCGGGCGCTACCATCGCGCCATGTCCCAGCCCACCGACGATGCGCCGGCGCTGCCCCTGGATGCCGACGGCATCCTGGCGCTCGCGGCGCGCTCCATGTTCCAGCTTTTTTCCAGCGTCAGCCAGGGCATGTTCCTGGTGGACCGGGCGGGCCGCATCGTCTGGGTCAACGAGGGCTACCGCCGCTTCCTGCCCGATCTGGGGCTTGGTTCGGTGGAGCAGTTCGTCGGCCGCATGGTGGAGGAGGTGATTCCCAACACCCAGATGCGGCGCGTGCTCGAAACCGGCCAGCCGGTGCTGATCGACCTGCTGACCAACCGCGCCGGCACCTTCGTGGTCAGCCGCATTCCGCTGCGCGACGAGGCCCAGCAGGTCATCGGCGCCATCGGCATCGTGCTGTTCGACCATCCCGAGACCACCTTGCAGCCCTTGATCAGCAAGTTCGCGCTGCTGCAGCGCGAACTGGATGATGCGCGCCGCGAGCTGGCCGTGCAGCGCGGGCGCTCGCGCCTGGAGCAGGCGGGCGGTGGCGGGCGCCGCGCCAAGTACACCTTCGCCAGCTTCGTGGGCAGCAGCGCGGCGGCGGTGGAGGTCAAGCGCCAGGCGCGCCGGGCCGCGCAGTCGCTGAGCCCGGTGCTGCTGCTGGGCGAAACCGGCACCGGCAAGGAACTGCTGGCGCACGCCATCCACGCGGCATCGAGCCGGGCCAGCGGCCCGTTCGTCAGCGTCAACATCGCCGCCATTCCCGATACGCTGCTGGAGGCCGAGTTCTTCGGCGTGGCCCCGGGCGCGTACACGGGCGCCGACCGGCGCGGGCGCGACGGCAAGTTCAAGCTGGCCGACGGCGGCACGCTGTTCCTCGATGAGATCGGCGACATGCCGCCGCACCTGCAGGCCAAGCTGCTGCGCGCGCTGCAGGAGGGCGAGATCGAGCCGCTGGGCTCGAACCAGCTGGTGCCGTTCGACGTGCGCGTGGTGGCCGCCACCTCGCGCGACCTGCCGGCGCTGGTGCGCGAGGGGCGCTTCCGCGAAGACCTGTTCTACCGCCTGCATGTGCTGCCCATCCGCGTGCCGCCGCTGCGCGAGCGGCGCGGCGACATCCCGGCGCTGGTCGAGGTGCTGGGCGAAGACCTGGCGCTGCGCAACGGCACGGCGCCGCCCGAGCTGCTGCCCGACGCGCTGGCGCTGCTGGTGGCGCAGAGCTGGCGCGGCAACATCCGCGAGCTGCGCAACCTGCTGGAGCAGGCGGTGATGCGCAGCGACACCCTGGCCATCGACGGCGCGCAGCTCACGCAACTGCTGCGCGAGTCGGGCGTGGAGCTGGCGCCGCCCGCGCCGGACGGGGCGCCGCCGGGCATGGACGACGCGGCCCGCCTGCTGCGCCCGCTGGCCGTGCAGGTGGCTGAGCTGGAGCGCCGCGCCATCGCCGCGGCCCTGGCGGCCCACGCGGGCAACAAGCAGGCGACCGCGCGGCAGCTCGGCATTTCACGCGCCACCTTGTACGCGCGCATGGAAAACCCTGAATGATTTTCAGGCATGTGCCTGTTTTGGAGGCATTGTTTGTGTCTGAAAAACAGGCATTCCGGCCCGGGCGGCTGCCGGCACCCGGGGCGCGCGAGGGCCGCCAGGCCTGGCACGGACCATGCTGATGCCAGGCCACCACACAAGGAGACAAGTCATGCAGCGTCGCACCCTGGTCGCATGGGCCGCCCTGGCCGCTTCTTTGAGCAGCCCGGCGTTCAGCCAATCCGGCGAGATCCGCATCGCCCACGTCTACAGCAAGACCGGCCCGCTCGAAGCCTACGGCAAGCAGACCCAGAACGGCCTGCTGATGGGCCTGGAGTACGCCACCGGCGGCACCATGGCCATCAACGGCAGGAAGATCGTGCTGATCGAGAAGGACGACCAGGGCAAGCCCGACTTGGGCAAGAGCCTGCTGGCCACGGCGTATTCCGACGACAAGGCCGATATCGCCGTCGGCCCGACCTCCTCGGGCGTGGCGCTGGCGCTGCTGCCGGTGGCCGAGGAGTACAAGAAGATCCTGCTGGTGGAGCCCGCCGTGGCCGACGCCATCACCGGCGAGAAGTGGAACAAGTACATCTTCCGCACCGGCCGCAACAGCAGCCAGGACGCGATTGCCAACGCCGTGGCCATCGACAAGCCGGGCGTGACCATCGCCACGCTGGCGCAGGACTACGCCTTCGGCCGCGACGGCGTGAAGGCCTTCAAGGACGCCATCAAGCAAGCCAAGCTGGTGCACGAGGAATACCTGCCCACCAGCACCACCGACTTCACCGCCGGCGCGCAGCGCCTGATCGACAAGCTCAAGGACCAGCCCGGGCGCAAGGTCATCTTCATCATCTGGGCCGGGGCGGGCAACCCGTTCAAGATCGCCGACCTCGACCTCAAGCGCTACGGCATCGAGATCGCCTCGGGCGGCAACATCCTGCCCGCCATGGCGGCCTACAAGAACCTGCCCGGCATGGAGGGCGCCACCTACTACTACTTTGGCATTCCGAAGAACCCGGTGAACGAGGCCATGGTGTCGGCGCACTACAAGCAGTTCAAGGCGCCGCCGGACTTCTTCACGGCTGGCGGCTTCAGCGCCGCCATGGCGCTGGTCACGGCGCTCAAGGCCACCAACGGCGAGACGAACACCAACAAGCTCATCCGGACCATGGAGGGCATGCGCTTCGACACGCCCAAGGGCCCGATGACCTTCCGCAAGGAAGACCACCAGGCGCTGCAGAGCATGTACCACTTCAAGATCAAGAACGACCCGGCCTTCGCCTGGGGCGTGCCGGAGCTGGTGCGCGAGATCAAGCCCGAAGAGATGAACGTGCCCATCCGCAACCAGCGCTGACCGCCGGGTACTTCTTTTTCAATAGCTGCCAGCGCTTGATGGGCAAGCGTTTGGGCCGTTTTTCACCTGAATTTTCGCGGAGCCTCGACACCGGATGCTGGCGACCCACGACTTGACCATCCGCTTCGGCGGCCACGTGGCGGTGAACGCCGTGACCTGCGCGTTCGCGCCCGGCACGCTCACCGCCATCGTCGGCCCCAACGGCGCGGGCAAGACCACCTATTTCAACCTCATCTCGGGCCAGCTCAAGGCCACGGGCGGCACGGTGTCGCTGGGCGGGCGCGACCTGACGGGGCTGGCGCCGTCGGCGCGCACGCGCGCCGGGCTGGGCCGTGCGTTCCAGCTCACCAACCTGTTTCCCGGCCTGAGCGTGCTGGAGAACGTGCGGCTGGCCGTGCAGGCCACGCGGGAGGGGCGCCACCGCCGCGGCTTCAACCTGTGGAGCGTCTGGAGCGACCACCGGCGCCTGACCGCGCGCGCCGAGGAGATCCTGTGCGCCGTGGCCCTGCAGGCCCGGCGCGACGCGCTGGTGGCCAGCCTGCCGCACGGCGACCAGCGCAAGCTCGAAGTGGCGCTGCTGATGGCGCTGGAGCCGCAGGTCTACATGTTCGACGAACCCACGGCCGGCATGAGTCACGACGAGGCGCCCGTGATCCTCAACCTCATCCGCGCGCTCAAGCAGGACCAGACCAAGACCATCCTGCTGGTGGAACACAAGATGGACGTGGTGCGCGAGCTGGCCGACCGCATCATCGTGCTGACCAATGGCACGCTGGTGGCTGACGGCGCGCCCGCCGAGGTCATCGCCTCGCCGGTGGTGCAGGAGGCCTACCTGGGCATCACCCAGGAATCCAGCAAGGAGGCCGCATGAGCCATTTGCTGGAACTGCGCGGCGTGCACACGCACATCGGCGCGTACCACATCCTGCACGGCGTCGATCTGGCCGTGCCGCGCGGCCAGCTCACCATGCTGCTGGGCCGCAATGGCGCGGGCAAGACCACCACACTGCGCACCATCATGGGCCTGTGGCGGGCCTCCAGGGGCACGGTCCACTTCGGGGGCCAGGACATCACGGCCCTGAACACCCCTGCCATCGCGGGCCTGAACATCGCCTACGTGCCCGAGAACATGGGCATCTTCGCCGACCTCACCGTCAAGGAAAACATGCTGCTGGCCGCGCGCAAGGCGCGCAACGCGGGCCAGATGGACACGGCGCGGCTGGAATGGATCTTCAAGCTCTTCCCGGCCGTGGAGACATTCTGGAACCACCCCGCCGGCAAGCTCAGCGGCGGGCAGAAGCAGATGGTGGCCGTGGCGCGCGCCATCATCGAGCCGCGCGACCTGCTCATCGTGGACGAACCGAGCAAGGGCCTGGCGCCCGCCATCGTCAACAACATGATCGAGGCCTTCGGCCAGCTCAAGCAAAGCGGCGTGACCATCCTGCTGGTCGAGCAGAACCTGCACTTCGCCAAGCGCCTGGGCGACAGCGTGGCGGTGATGGACAACGGCCGCGTGGTGCACGCAGGCCGCATGGCCGACCTGGCGCAGGACGCGGCATTGCAGCAGTCGCTGCTGGGGCTGGCGCTGTGAAGCATTTCAAGCCTTTTTGCCCTCCAGCCCTTGCTGGACAAGCGCTACCAGCTATCAAAAAAGTAGTCACCGGAGGGCCCCGCGCATGAACGCCCGCGACTTCGACTGGAAGCCCCTGGCCCTGGTGCCGCTGCTGGCGCTGGCCACGCTGCCGCTGGTCGGCTCGCCCAGCACCTGGCTCACGCTCACCGTGGCGGGCCTGGCCATGGGCATGATCATCTTCATCATCGCCTCGGGCCTCACGCTGGTGTTCGGCCTGATGGACGTGCTCAACTTCGGCCACGGCGTGTTCATCGCCCTGGGCGCCTTTGTCGCCACCAGCGTGCTCGGCGCCATGGGGGACTGGACGCAAAGTGCCGACCTGTGGCGCAACCTGCTGGCCGTGCTGCCCGCCATGGTGGTGGCCATGCTGGTGGCGGGCGCCATCGGCCTGGCGTTCGAGCGCTTCATCGTGCGGCCCGTGTACGGCCAGCACCTCAAGCAGATCCTCATCACCATGGGCGGCATGATCATCGGCGAAGAGCTGATCAAGGTGATCTGGGGCCCCGCGCAGATCCCGCTGCCGCTGCCCGAGGGCATGCGCGGCGCGCTGCTGGTGGGCGATGCGGCCATCGAGAAATACCGCCTCATCGCCATGGCCGTGGGCCTGGTGGTCTTCGGCCTGCTGGCCTGGACGCTCTCGCGTACCAAGGTGGGCCTGCTCATCCGCGCCGGCGTGCAGGACCGCGAGATGGTCGAGAGCCTGGGCTACCGCATCCGCCGCCTGTTCGTGGGCGTGTTCATGGTGGGCTCGGCCCTGGCGGGCCTGGGCGGCGTGATGTGGGGGCTGTACCAGCAAAGCGTGATCCCGCAGATGGGCGCGCAGGTCAACGTGCTGATCTTCATCGTCATCATCATCGGCGGCCTGGGCAGCACGGGCGGCGCGCTCATCGGCGCGCTGCTGGTGGGGCTGATGGCCAACTACACGGGCTTCCTGGTGCCGAAGGTGGCGCTGTTCTCCAACATCGCGCTCATGGTCGCCATCCTGCTGTGGCGGCCCCAGGGCGTGTATCCCGTCGCCAACCGCTGAGGCAAAGAGACTTGAACATGCTGAACCGTCTTCTTTCCGGCGACTACCCGCGCAGCAAGGTGCTGGCGGTCCTCCTCATCGCCATCCTGCTGGGCCTGGCGTTCGCGCCCTTCCTGTTCCCCGGCGTCAAGGCGCTGTCGGTGGCGGCCAAGGTGCTGGTCTTCGTCGTGCTGGTGGCCAGCTTCGACCTGCTGCTGGGCTACACCGGCATCGTGAGCTTCGCGCACACCATGTTCTTCGGCATCGGGGCCTACGGCATCGCCGTGGCCACCACGCGCATGGGGCCCACCTGGACGGCGCTGGCCGTGGGCCTGGGTGGCGCGCTGCTGCTGTCGCTGCTGCTCTCGCTCGCGGTGGGCCTCTTTTCGCTGCGCGTGCGGGCCATCTTCTTCGCCATGATCACGCTGGCCGTGGCGGCGGCGTTCCAGACGCTGGCTTCGCAGCTCTCGGACATCACGGGCGGCGAGGACGGCCTGTCCTTCAAGGTGCCCGAGCTGCTGTCGCCGAGCTTCGAGCCCTTCGACGACCCGTTCCTCGGCGTGGCCATCGACGGGCGGCTCATCTGCTACTACCTGCTGTTCGCCACGGCGGTGGCGCTGGTGCTGGCGCTGCTGCGCATCGTCAACTCGCCCTTCGGCCGCGTGCTGCAGGCCATCCGCGAGAACGAGTTCCGCGCCGAGGCCATCGGCTACCGCGTGGTGGTGTACCGCACCACGTCCAGCGTGCTGTCGGCGCTGTTCGCCTGCGCGGCGGGCTGCATGCTGGCGCTCTGGCTGCGCTACAACGGCCCGGAAACTTCGCTGAGCTTCGAGATCATGATGGACGTGCTGCTCATCGTCGTCATTGGCGGCATGGGCACCATCTACGGCGCGGCCGTGGGTGCGGTGCTGTTCCTGGTGGCGCAAAGCTACCTGCAGGACCTGCTGCGCCTGGGCCACGAGGCCACGGCCGGCCTGCCCTGGCTGGCCGCGCTGCTCTCGCCCGACCGCTGGCTGCTCTGGCTCGGGCTGCTGTTCGTGCTTTCCGTCTACTACTTCCCCACCGGCGTGGTGGGGCGCCTGCGTTCCCTGCGTCCCCGTTCCTGACGGGGCCGCGTTCTCGTGTCGATGGCAACCAAGCAAGGAGACAACATGCGAGCGAATGAACGAGTGATGGCGCGCCTGGCCCCCACGGCCCTGGCCGTGGCCGCCCTGGCGGCCTGTGGTGGTGGTGGCGGTGAATCTGCCCGCAACGAGCTGCCCGCCGGCATCAAGGAAATCAGCGCCACCGCCTACCCGGCCACCACGGCGGGCACGGGCGCCACGGCGGCCACGCAGGATCTGCTCACGGGCGGCATCGGCAAGACGGGCCTGGGTGCTGCTGCCGCGCCGGCCTATGCCGACCCGGCCAACCCCACGGCGGCCGAGCTGCGGCGCAACGCGCTGTACGCCAACTACCGCGGCATCCTCGACCCTTCCGCGGGCGGCGGCTACGGCACGCTGTACGGCCCCAACGTCACGGCCCAGGGGCAGGTGACGGCCGGCGAGGGCCTGGTTCCCGGCCGCGAGTACGTGGCCGTGCTCGACGATGGCACGGGCCGCAAGCAGACCGTGATCGCCGTGCAGGTGCCCGACAGCTTCAGCGCCAGCAACCCGTGCATCGTGCTCGGCGCGTCGTCGGGCTCGCGCGGCGTGTACGGCGCCATCGGCACGGCGGGCGAGTGGGGCCTGAAGAAGGGCTGCGCCGTGGCGCTGACCGACGCGGGCAAGGGCGTGGGCCTGCACAACCTGGCCGACGACACCGTGAACCGGATCGACGGCACGCGCGCCACGCGCACGGCCGCTGGCGCTTTCAGCTTCTTCGCCGCCGCGCTGGGCGACGCGGCGCGTGCCGCCTACAACGCGGCCTTCCCCAACCGCATTGCCATCAAGCACGCACATTCGCAGCAGAACCCCGAGAAGGACTGGGGCGGCGACACGCTGGCCGCCGGGCGCTACGCGCTGTACGTGCTCAACGCGCGCTACGGCACGGCGGACAAGCCCGTGCCCTTCACCAGGGACAACACGCTGGTGATCGCGGGCTCGGCCTCCAACGGCGGCGCGGCCTCGCTGCGCGCGGCCGAGCAGGACGGCGACGGCCTGATCGACGGCGTGGTGGCCTCCGAGCCCGTGACCGAGATGCCGGCCACCGGCGCCTACGGCATCCAGTTCGGCGGCGCGGCCGTGGCGGGCTACGGCAAGACCCTGGCCGAATACACCACCTGGGGCAACATCTACCAGCCCTGCGCGGCGCTGGCGGCCGACGCGGCGCTGGGCGAGGTGTCGTACTACAACTTCATCGGCCTCGCGGCCATGACCGCGCGCGCCACCGCGCGCTGCGACGGCCTGGCCGCCAAGGGCCTGGTGGCCGGCGCCACCACGGCCGAGCGCGCGGCCGACGCGCTGGCCAGGCTGCACGCCTACGGCTGGACGGCGGACAACGACAGCATGCACAACGCCCACTACGGCCTGGGCAACGGCCCCGTCCTCTCGGCCATGTACACCATGGCGTATGGCCGCTTTGGCGTAGACGCCAACCTCTGCGGCACCAGCTTCGCGGCCGTCAGCGCCACGGGCGACGTGGTGGCCGCCGCGCCGGCCGCGCTGGCGCAGAGCTTTGCCACCGCCAACGGCACGGCCAACGGCGCGCCGGCCGGCGTGGTCTACAACGACGCGGTGGGCGGCGCCAAGGCCTGGCAGTTCGCGGTGTCGCCCTCCACCGGCGTGGCCGACCTGGGGCTGGACAACGCGCTGTGCCAGCACGCCCTGGTGAGCGGCAGGAACCCGGCCACGGGTGCCGCGCTCACGGCCGCGAGCACGCCGACGAAGGCGCAGAGCGACGCCGTGCGCGCCGGCATCGCCGAGGTGCTGCACAGCGCCAACCTGCGCGGCAAGCCCGCGATCATCGTGGCCGGCCGCAGCGACGCGCTGATCCCGGTGAACAACAACGCGCGCGCCTACACGGCGCTCAACCGCACCATCGAGGGCGCATCGAGCAAGCTGCGCTACATCGAGGTGACGAACGGCCAGCATTTCGACGCCTTCCTGCCGCTCAGCGGCTTCGATACGCGCTTCGTGCCGCTGCACCCGTACTTCAACCAGGCCATGGACGCGATGTGGGCGCACCTGAAGAACGGCGCCGCCCTGCCGGCCAGCCAGGTGGTGCGCACCACGCCGCGCGGCGGCGCGCCGGGCGCGGCGCCCGCCATCACGGCGGCCCACGTGCCGCCGTTCGCGGCGGTACCTGCGGCGGCAGACCAGATCGGCTTCGCCGGCACGTCCATCACGGTGCCGCGCTGACGCCGGCGCCAGCCTCTCTCCCCGCTCCCAGAAAGTCCTCCACCATGTCTCCCTCGTCGCGCTACGCCACCTGTGCCGGCTATGAAATCCACTACATGGACTGGGGCGCGCCCGGCGCCCCCGTGGTCATCGCCTGGCATGGCCTGGCGCGCACGGGGCGCGACATGGACGAGCTGGCCGCGCACCTCAGCACCCGCTACCGCGTGATCTGCCCCGACACGCTGGGCCGGGGGCTGAGCCAGTGGAGCCGCGCGCCGGCGCAGGAGTACTGCCTGGCGTTCTATGCGCGCCTGGCGGCGGACCTGTTCGCGCAGCTCGGCATCGGCCGCGCGCACTGGGTGGGCACTTCCATGGGCGGGGCCATCGGTACGGTCTGCGCCGCCGGGCGCTACGAGCCGCGCCTGCGCGGGCGCATCCGCAGCCTGCTGCTCAACGACAACGCGCCGCGGCTGGCCGACGCGGCGCTGGCGCGCATCCGCGCCTACGCTGGCGAGCCGCCCGCGTTCGCTACCGTGCAGGAGCTGGAGGCCTTCTTCCGGCAGGTCTATGCCCCCTACGGCTGGCTCAGCGACGCGCAGTGGCGCCGCCTGACGGAAACCTCGGTGCGCCGCCTGCCCGACGGGCGCGTGACGCCGCACTACGACCCGGCCATGGTGCAGCAGTTCACCGCGCACGAGAACGACTACCTGATCTGGGCGCACTACGACGCGCTGGACATCCCCGTGCTGTGCCTGCGCGGCGAGGACTCCGACCTGGTCGAGCGCGCGACGGCGGCCGAGATGCTGCGGCGCGGGCCCGGCGCGCGCGGCCTGGCGCAGGTGGTCGAGGTGCCCGGCTGCGGCCACGCGCCGGCGCTCAACGTGCCGGCGCACCATGCGCTGGTGGACGGCTTCCTGGCAGCGTGCGAGGCGCGCGAGGCAGGTTAGGGCACGCGCCCTAGCGCCTGCGCGCGCCGCGCCGCTGGCCCCAGGCGGCGGCCTGGCAGGCGCGGCGGTAGTCGCGCAGCGTCTGCTCGGCGTGGGCCAGCACCTGCGCATGGTCCTGCCCCGTGAGCAGGGCGATGCCCTCGGACACATGGCGCGCCGCGTGGATGTGGAACCGGCCCTGCGCCACCGCTTCCACCACCTGCGGCGACAGCATCAGGTGGCGCTGGTTGCGTGCCGGCACCAGCACGCCCTGGCTGCCGGTCAGCCCGGCCTGCGCGCAGGTGCGGAACCACCCCTCGATCTTCTCGTTCAGCCCGCCCACGGGCAGCACCTCGCCGTGCTGGTTGAGCGCGCCGGTGACGGCCACGTCCTGGCGCAGCGGCAGGCCCGAGAGCGCGGACAGCAGCGTGTACAGCTCGGCGCACGAGGCCGAATCGCCCTCGATGCCGCTGTATTCCTGCTCGAACACGATCGAGGCGTTGAGCGCCAGCGGCGCCAGGTGCCCGAACAGCGCGGCCAGGTAGCTGTGCAGGATGAGCACGCCCTTGTCGTGGATGGGGCCCGACATCTCGACCTCGCGCTCGATGTTGATCAGCCCCTCCTGGCCCGCGAAGGTGCGCGCCGTGATGCGCACCGGGAAGCCGAAGCGGTAGTCGCCCAGGTCGATCTGCGTGAGGGCGTTGAGCTGGCTCACCTGCATGCCCGCGAGCGAGATCAGCAGCTCGCCCTCGGCGATGGCCTCGTGCAAGGCTTCCTCGGGCGCGTTGTGGCGCTGCTGGCGCGCCAGCAGCGCGGCGTCCACGTCCTGGGGGCCGGTCAGCGCGGCGCCGCGCGTGCGCGCCTGGGCGGCGCTTTCGATCAGCAGCGCCTCGGTGCTGGCGAACAGCGCGCTCTGGCGCGCCTGGTCGTCGGCCTCGCGGTGCGAATGCTCCAGCAGCCGGGCCACGGCGGCCGCGCTGCAGTGCGGCAGGCCGCGCCGCGCGCAGCTGCGCGCAATGAAGGCCGCCGTGGCGTGGCGCGTGGCCGGCGTGGCGGCGAAGCGCTCGGCGAAGTCCACCTTCACGCGAAAGCGCCGCGCCAGGTCGGGGTCGCCCTCCTGCAGCGCGTAGTACTCGGCCGTGGAGCCGACGAGCACGATCTTCACGTCCACGTCCACGCCCTCGGGCTGCAGCGCGACGGCGGCGCCAGGGCCGTGGGCCGCGGCGTCCTCGATCATCAGGCGGCTGCAGCGCAGGAAGCGGCGCAGCCGCTCCCACAGCGGTTCGTCGCCCAGCAGGTCGCGCAGGAACAGCAGCAGGTAGCCGCCGTGCGCGCGCAGCAGGCTGCCCGCGTGGATGCCGGAGAAGTCGGCGCGCGGCGCCTCGCCGTCGGCCTGGTGCTCGATGTTGCCGAACAGGCTGCGCAACTGCGGGTTGTCCTCCACCACCACTGGGGCGCCGCGCAGGTCGCCGTTGTCCACGGCCAGGTTGACGCGGCACAGGTCCAGCAGGTCGGCCAGGTCGGCACGGCGGTCTTCCTCGGCGGCGTCGTCGGGCTGCACGCCTTCGCGCGGCAGGAACAGGTCGATGTTGTCCAGCACCTCGCGCTGCACCTGGTCGAACCAGTGGCCGAGCTTGGCGGCGTCCTTGATCTGCTTGCGCAGGCTCTGGCGTATCGGGTCGAGGGCGTGGTCCACCAGCGGCCTGGCGGTCTGGCGGTGCAGTTGCTCCAGCGCTTCGTCGCGCGTGCGCTCCAGCGGCCGGGTGCGGTCGAGAAAGCGCACGATCTCGGCGCGCAGTTCCTGCTCTGCCTGCTCGATGGCCTGGCGCTGCGCGGGCGAGAGCGCCTGGGCCTCCTGGTCGGTGATGGCCTGGCCGCCCTCGCCGAGTAGCGTGAACACCATCTGCTCGCCTTCGCGCGTGAGCTGGAAGCGGCGCTCGCGCGCGAAGGCGTCGAGCGCCGAGAAGGCGCGCGCCTCCTCGCTCTGGAAGGTGCGGACGATGCGCTCGGCCTCGGCCTTGATGTCGGGCGCGGCCAGGCGCTTGGGGATTTCGGCCTCCAGCGTCCTGGCCCACTGCTGCATGCCCTGGCGCAGCGCGCGCCCCTGGCCCGCGGGCAGGCGCAGCGCGCGCGGGCGCTCGGGCTGGTCGAAGTCGTGCAGGTAGCACAGGTCGGGCGGCACCGGGCGCGTGGCGGCGGCCTCCTGCATGGCCTGGCGCATGAGCGAGGCGCGGCCGCTGCCGACCTCGCCGAGCACGAACAGGTTGTAGTCGGGCTGGTCCATGGCCAGGCCGAAGCGCGCGGCGGCGAACGCGCGCTCCTGCCCGATCCAGGGCAGCGGCTGGCCCACCAGTTCGCTGGTGTCGGCAAAGCCCAGCGCTTGCGGGTCGATGGTGCAGCGCAGCTGGCCGGGCGCCAGGGTGGGGCAGGGCGGGGTCATGACGGTGCTCCCAGGGCCAGCGCCCGTGCACGCGCCTCGGCCAGCGCCTGCGGCGCCTCGGGCTGCACGGGCCAGCCCGCGAGGTGGTTCAGGGCGATGCGCCGCAGCGCGTCGATCCAGGCGGGATGGGCGTTGAGGCAGGGGATGTAGTGGAAGTCCTGCCCGCCCGCGTGCAGGAAGGCTTCGCGCACTTCCTGGTCGATCTCCTCCAGCGTTTCCAGGCAGTCGCTGGCGAAGCCGGGGCAGACCACGTCGACGCGGCGCACGCCCTCCTGCGCCAGCCGCACCAGCGTCGGCTCGGTGGCGGGCTCCAGCCACTTGGCCTTGCCGAAGCGCGACTGGAAGGTGACCAGGCAGCGCCCGTCCGGCAGGCCCAGGCGCTCGGTCAGCAGGCGCGCGGTCTTGCGCGCCTCGCAGTGGTAGGGGTCGCCCAGGTGCAGCGTGCGCTCGGGCACGCCGTGAAAGCTCAGCACCAGCCGCTCGGGCTGGCCGTGGGCCTGCCAGTGCTGCGCGATGCTCTGCGCCAGCGCGCCGATGTAGCCTGCGTCGTCGTGGTAGCGGTTGACGAAGCGCAGCTCGGGCACGTGGCGCGTGCGCGCGGCCCAGGCGTACACCGCGTCGAACACGCTGGCCGTGGTGGTGCCCGAGTACTGCGGGTACAGCGGCAGCACCAGAATGCGCGTGGCGCCCTCGGCCTTGAGCGCGTCGAGCTGGCTGGCGATGGAGGGGTTGCCGTAGCGCATGGCGTGGCGCACCAGCACGGGCTGGCCCGCGTCCTGCAAGGACTGGCCCAGGGCCTGCGCCTGCCGCGCCGTCCAGGCCAGCAGCGGAGAGCCGTCGGCCGTCCAGATGCTGGCGTACTTGGCTGCTGATTTGCGCGGCCGGGTGCGCAGGATGACGCCGTGCAGCAGCGGCAGCCAGGCGATGCGAGGGATCTCGACCACGCGCCGGTCGCCGAGGAACTGGCCCAGGTAGCGGCGCAGGGCCGGGGCGGTGGGAGCATCCGGGGTGCCCAGGTTGCACAGCAGGATGGCGGTGCGCTGGGGCTGGCCGTGCCGCTGGGGCGGCTCGGGGGCAAAGAAGGAGGGCAGGGGCATGTGGCGATTGTGCCAATGCCGCGCTGCGTGGCTGGGGTATTCTCGGCACCTGCCCTGGCGGCCCCCGGCTTTCCGCCCGCCGCACCCTTGCCACACCTCTGCCAAGCCTATGACCACACCTGTCTATTTGCCCCCGGTTCGCTCCGTGGGGCTGGCGCAACCCCTGACCTGGCTGGCGCGGGGCCTGAACGACCTCACGCACGCAGGCTGGGTGAGCTGGGCCCATGGCCTGGCGGCGGCGTTGTTCGGCCTGGGCGTGAGCGCGCTCGCTTACCGGCATTTCTGGCTGCTGGCGGGGGTGCTGTCGGCCTTCCTCGTGGTGGGGCCGGTGCTGGCCACGAGCTTCTATGCCCTCAGCCGCGCGCTGGAGCGCCAGCAGCGCGCCGACTGGTGCGTGGTGCGGCGCACCTGGCTGGGCTGGCAGCGCAGCCACCCGCGCGCCTGGCGCGACCATGACTACTGGTGCCTGGTGGAGTTCGGGCTGCTGCTGGCGCTGGCGGCGGTGGGCTGGATCGTGGTGTCGGCCTCGCTCATCACCCTGCTGGCGCCCGCGCCGGTGAACGACCCGCTGGATTTCGTGCGCCACGTCGTGCTGGCCGATGGCGGCTGGCTGTTCGAGCTGTGGCTGGGCCTGGGCAGCCTGCTGGCGGCACCGATCTTCGCCTCCAGCGTGGTGGCCATGCCGCTGCTGCTGGACCGCAAGGCCACGCTGGGCCAGGCCGTGCTGACGAGCTGGACGGTGGTGCTGGCCAACCCCATTCCCATGGCCTTCTGGGCCGCCCTGATGCTGGCGCTGACCCTGCTGGGGCTGGGCACGGTGTTTTTTGCCTTCATCGTGGCCATTCCGGTGCTGGGGCATGCGAGCTGGCATGCCTACCGCGATCTGGTCGATGCCTCGGGGCTGCCCGAGCGCGGGGAGAATCTGGCGTGATTTTTGGGTATACCGAAGAACAACTGGCGGGGTTCTTCCTCACCTACGGGGTGGCGGCGTTCATCCTGTTCATGGTGTTCATCATCGGCCACCTGGCCTGGCAGTCCAAGGCCGGCAAGTTCGGCACCTTCGTGATCTTCCTGGGCCTGGGCGTGGGCTTCCTGGGCTTCGTCGCCAAGTTCATCATCCAGTGGTGGCTGGAGAAGTAGTTTCTAGGCAAAAATGGCCTCCATCCCTTGCTGGATAAGCGCTGGCAGCTATCGAATGATGAGCAATCTTCAGGGCAGGAATGCTGGCGACAGCAGGCGCAGGCCGATGGAGAACCAGCGTTCCTGCGCCCCGCTGCCCGCGCGGTTGCCGTAGGTGGTGTCCACCTGCACGTGGTCGGGTACCAGCCAGTAGCGCAGGCCCACCTGGTAGAACGGCTTGCCCTGGTTCTGGCCAAACACCTCGGCGATCAGCCAGGTGGACGCGCTCCACTGGGCCTCGGTGCCCAGGCCCCAGGTCATGCGGTGGCGCTGGGCCTCGCGCTCGTGCAGCCAGCCGACGTTGGTGTGCACCAGCACGCGGTCGTTCCGTAGCGAGAAGGTAGCGGGCACGTAGGCGTACAGGTCGCCCAGCAGGTTGTTGCCGGTGTGGATGGCCGGGTGGCGCACGTTGCCCACGGCCAGGCCCCAGCCCCAGCCGTCCGGCTCCAGCGGCTTGAACAGGGTCTTGGCCTGGAGGACGATGTCGGTGGTCTGGGTGCCGCCGTCGTCCTTGCCCTTGGCGCCGCCGAGCGAAAGCTCCAGGTTGCCCGTGAAGTTGCAGGCCGGCTGGGCCCAGTATTCGGTGCTGTCCTGGTTGCGCTTGACCCAGCTTTCCACCTGGCAGGCCTTGGCATCGACGATGCGGGCATCGTCGGTGACCATGGGGCGCGCCGCCTGGGCCGCGCCCCAGGGCAGCAGGGCGGCCAGGGCCAGAAAGGTGGGCATGGGGAGGTGGGGCCGCACGGGATGCTCCTTCAAGGGCGGGGGGACAGCGGGTGGGATGGGCCGCTACTCTGGCAGCCGGGTGTGACAGCCATGAGGCGACAGCAGCGCGCGCGCCACGGCGCAGCCGCTGCGCACCGCGCCTTCGAGCGTGGCGGGGTAGGGGCCGTCGATGTAGTCGCCCGTGGCCCACAGGCCCGGCAGCAGCGCGGCCTGCGGGCGCCGCAGCGCGGGCGTGCAGGCGAAGGTGGCGCGCTTTTCCACCACGGTCTGCACCGGCTGCAGCGCCGCCAGGCCCAATGCGGCGCGGGCCTGGGCCAGCACCTGTGCTTCCAAGGGGGCGCGCTCGCCGGCGCTGGTGCTGACGACGAAGGCCAGCAGCCCCGCCGGCCCGCCGAGCTGCCCCCGGTCGAAGACGAACTGCGCCGGCTGCCCGGCCTGCGCGCGCAGCGCCAGCATGGGCGCGGCGAGCAGCGGGCCCCGCGCCCCGGGCACCTGGGCATAGACCGTGGTGATGGGGATGAAGCGCAGCGCCTCGGCCTGCGCCAGCCAGGGCTGCAGCGCGGGCTGCGCCAGCGCGCGCAGCAGGCGCACGGCCTCGGTGCTGGGGGTCGCGAGCACCACGGCGTCGAACGGCGTGCCGTCCACCCGCCAGGCGCCGCCCTGGTGGGCGATCTGCTGCACGCGCCGGCCGGTGTGCACGCTGGCGCCGTGCTCCGCCAGCCAGCGCGCCGCAGGCTCGGCGAAGACGCTGCCCAGGTCGGTGCGCGGCAGCAGCAGGTGCGAGCCGCCGCGGCCGCTGAACAGGCTGTCCTGCAGCACGCGCAGGAACACCTGGCCGCTGGCCTGGTGCGCCGGGGTGTTGAGCGCCGAGACGCACAGCGGGTCGATGAATTCATCCACCAGCCGCCGCGGCAGCCGCGCGCACAGCTGGGCCACGGTGGCCTGCGGCGCGCAGCGAAAGCCGCCCAGGCGCCAGGCGGCGGCCGTGCGCAGCAGCGCGGCCTTGTCGCGCCAGCGCCAGCCGCGCGCCCGGGCGATGCCCGCCAGCGCATCCCAGGGCGGCGCGAGGTCGGGCAGGCGCAGCCCGGTGCCGTCGGCAAAGGTGAGGGCCAGCGGCTCGCGGTGGAACACGGCCTCGGGCTGCACGCCCACCCGGCGCATGAGGCGCAGGCATTCGGCGTAGGCGCCGATCAGGATGTGCTGGCCGTTGTCCAGCACCCGCCCGTTGGCGTGCAGCGCGCGGGCGCGGCCGCCCACGTTGCGCGCGGCCTCGAAGACGGTGGGCCGCGCGCCCGCGGCGGCCAGTTCGATGGCGGCCGCCAGCCCGGCCCAGCCGGCGCCGATGATGGCGACGCGCATGCTCAAAAGCGGCCCAGCGCCTGCATCTTCCACGCCAGCCAGAACTTGCGCAGCGGCGTCAGGCTGGTGCGCTGGTTCAGCACCTGGAAGTTGTCGCCCTCGATCTCGCGCAGCAGCGTGCGGTAGATGCTGGCCATCATCAGGCCGGGCTTCTGCGCGCGCCGGTCAGCCGCGGGCAGCAGGGCCAGCGCATCGTCGTAGCAGCGGTGGGCGCGCTCGGCCTGGAAGCGCATCAGCGCGGTGAAGCGCTCGGAGTGCTGGCGCGTGCTGATCTCGTGCGCCTTCACGTCGAACTGCTGCAGCTCGTTCACCGGCAGGTAGATGCGCCCGCGCATGGCGTCCTCGCCCACGTCGCGGATGATGTTGGTGAGCTGGAAGGCCAGGCCGAGCTTGTGCGCGTAGGCGGTGGTGGCGTCCTGCGTCTGGCCGAAGATGCGCGCGGCCACCTCGCCCACCACCCCGGCGACCAGGTGGCAGTAGCGCGCCAGGCCGGCGAAGTCGAGGTAGCGCGTCTGCTCCAGGTCCATGCGGCAGCCCTCGATGACGGCCAGCAGGTGGCGCTGCTCGATGCCGTACGCGCCCGCGTGCGGCATCAGCGCCTGCATCACCGGGTGGCTGGGCCGGCCCGCGAAGGCCTGGGCCACCTCGCCCTGCCACCAGGCGAGCTTGGCAGCGGCCACGCTGGGGTCGTGCACCTCGTCCACCACGTCGTCCACCTCGCGGCAGAAGGCGTAGAAGGCGGTGATGGCGGCGCGGCGCGGCGCGGGCAGGAAGAGGAAGGCGTAGTAGAAGCTGCTGCCCGAGGCGGCGGCCTTGTGCTGTACGTATTGCTCGGGGGTGCTCATCGGAGGGGGCGGGCTGGCGTTGGCGTTGCGCCGATTGTCCCATGGCGCGGTGGCGGGGCGTACACGGTTTTAGGGTCTTTTATGCCCTGAAGGCGCATGGAGACTGCGCAAGCAGCTATTGTTTTTGATGTGGGGCATGAAGCATGGCGAGCGCGCCGACGATGAGCGCGTGCATGCCCTGGACGAATTCCGCCTCCATCTCGGCCTCTTCCTGCGCGCGCGTCGTGGCCGCGGCGGGCGCGTGGCCCGCGACGGAATACACCGTGTCGGCCACGGCGATGCAGTGGAAGGCCACGGTGGCCAGCAGCCAGCGTGCCCGCGCCTTGGGAATTCCGTAGGCCTGCGCGATGTGGCTCTGGTGCTCGTCGATCTTGGCGAGCATGGGCTGGGTTGCGGCCGCCCGGCGCAGCACGTAGGGCGTGAGCCCGGGATGCGTCTTGACGAAGGCCTGCGCGGACGCGCTGAAGGCGACCAGGTAGTCCTCCAGGGCCACGCCGTCCTGGCCTCCGGCCCGGGGGATCTGCCAGCGCTGGAAGATTTCCTCGGCCACCAGGTGCTTGAGTTCCTCCAGGCTGGCGACGTGCTTGTACAGCGCCATGTGACTCACGCCCAGCGCGGCGGCGACGCCGGTGAAGGTGATGTTCGGCAGGCCGATGGCGATGCCCGCGTCGGCGATGCGTTCGCGGGTGATGGTGCGCGGGCGCCCGCGCGCCGGCGGCGGTTTCTCGTGCGGCATTGCTTCTCCTGGGGCTGGCGGCGATTGTGCGCGTCCGCCAGTGTTCTGCGTGGGGCGGGATGAATTAGTTTAATATGATGAAACTAATTCGTATTTCCTGTTTTATTTCGATTCACGCTCGCCCATGAGTGCGCACGACACGGCTGCGGCCGTCCCTTCCTCCCCGTCTGCATCTTCCGGCCCGCTGCGCCGCATCCTCCACCCGGTACGCGGCCGGCTGGCCTGCGCGGCCGTGCTGGCCGCCGTGGGTTCCATGCTCGCCCTGGTGCCGCTGGCGGGCATCGCGCACGTTGCGCGCATCGCCCTGGGCCAGGGCGGCGGCAGCGTCGGGCCGGTGGTCGCGGCCAGCGTGGCCTGCCTGTTCGCGGGCATGGCGCTGGTGCTCGCGGGCGAGCTGGTGGCGCACCTGGCCGACAACCGGCTCACCCACGGCTTGCGTGTGGCGGCCGCGCGCAGGCTGGCGCAGGCGCCGCTGGGCTGGTTCACCAGCCGGGCGTCGGGCGAGGTCAAGCAGGCCATGCAGGACGACATCGCCACGCTGCACGGCCTGACCGCGCACTTCTACACCGCCGTGGGGCGGGCCGTGGGCGCGGTGGGGGTGTCGGTGGTCTATCTGTTCGCGCTGGACTGGCGCCTGGCGATTGCGGCGCTGCTGCCGTTTCCGGGGTTCTTTGTGTTCCTGCGGCGGGCCATGCAGGCCAGCGGGGCGGGCATGCAGGCGTTCGCCGAGCGGCTCGGGCGCATCAACAGCGCGACGGTGGAGTTCGTCGGCGGCATTCCGGTCGTCAAGGCGTTCGGCGCGGCGGGCACGGCGCACGGCGGCTACCGCGAGGTGGTCGATGGCTTCGCCGAGGCGTTCGCGGATTTCACGCGCCCGCTGGTCGTGTCCATGGCCCACGCGCACGCCATGATCGCGCCGGTGACGGTGCTGGGCGTGGTGCTGGCCTTCGGCGCGGCGTTCGTGGGCCTGGGCTGGATGGCGCCGGTGGACGTGCTGCCGTTCGCGCTGGTGGCGCCGGGCATCTGCGCGCCGCTGCTGTTGCTGCATACGCTGCTGCACGACCTGCAAGGCGCCACCGGCGCCGCACAGCGCGTGCTGGCGCTGCTGGAAACGCCGGTGCTGGCGCAGCCCGCGCCAGACCAGCAGCAGGCGCCCGTGGGCCATGCGGTGCGCTTCGAGAACGTGGGCTATGGCTATGGCTACGGCGAAGCGCATCGGGTGCTGTCGGACATCCGCTTCACGCTGGAGCCGGGCACGGTGACGGCCATCGTCGGCCCGTCGGGCGCGGGCAAGTCCACGCTGGCGCGGCTGCTGCTGCGCTTCTTCGATCCGGAGGAGGGGCGCATCACGCTTGGCGGCGTCGATCTGCGGCACATCGAGGCGTCGCAGCTTTACCGCCGCATCGGCTTCGTGCTGCAGGAAGTGCGGCTGGTCCACGCCAGCGTGCGCGACAACATCGCGTTGGGGCGGCCCTCGGCCAGCCAGCAAGCAATCGAGGACGCCGCGCGCGCGGCGAACATCCACGCGCGCATCCTGGCGCTGCCGCGCGGCTACGACTCCGTGGTGGGCGAGGACGCGCAGTTCTCCGGCGGCGAGCGCCAGCGCGTGAGCATCGCGCGCGCCGTGCTGCTCGACCCGCCCGTGATGGTGCTCGACGAGGCCACGGCGTCCGCCGATGCGGGCAACGAGGCCGCCATCCAGGACGCGCTGTCGCGCTTCGCGCAGGGGCGCACGCTGCTGGTCATCGCGCACCGGCTCGATACGGTGGCGCAGGCCGACCGCATCCTCGTGCTCGATGGCGGCGTGGTCGTGGCGCAGGGGCGCCATGCCGAGCTGCTCGCGCGTGGCGGGCGCTATGCGCGGCTGTGGGCCGAGGGCCAGCCATGCTGAAAACCTTCCTCCAGTTGCTGGGCGAGGACGCCCGCCTGCTGCGCCGCTACGCCTGGATGGCCGTGGCCTATGGCGTGCTTTGCGGCCTGACCATCGCCGCGCTGGTGCCAGTGCTCACCCACCTGCTGGCGGGCAGCGTGCGCGCCGCCGCGCCGTGGCTGGCCGCGCTGCTGGCCGGTGTGGCCGTCTGCTGGGGCTGGCGCCGCCGCGTGGAGCAGGCAGGCGTGCGCGTGGGCGTGGCCGTGCTGCAAGGCGGGCGGCATCGCCTGGGCGCGCACGTGGCGCGCCTGCCCGCGGGCTGGTTCACACCGCAGAACACGGCGCGCATCGGCCACATCGTCACGCAGGGGATGATGGCCGTGGCGCAGTTGCCCGCGCATGTGTTCACGCCGGTCATCGGCGGTGTGGTGACGCCGCTGGTCATCGTGGCCGCCCTGTTCGCGCTGAACGCGCGGCTGGGTCTGATCGCGCTGGTGGCGCTGCCGCTGCTGGCCGGGGTGTTCGCGCTCACGGCGCGGCTGGCGCGGCGGGCCGACGCAGCGTTTCATGGGAGTTTCGCCGAGGCGAGCCAGCGCATGGTGGAGTTCGCGCAGGCGCAGCCGGTGCTGCGGGCTTTTGGTGGCGGCACGCGATTTCTGGAGCAGGCGGTAACGCAGCAGCGCCAAGCGGGCCTGCGGCTGATCGTGCTGTCGGCCCTGTCCGCCGTGCTCAATGCCTGGGCCGTGCAGGCCGTGTTCGCGGTCTTGCTGTTGGCTGGCGCGCTGTGGCTGGATGGTGAAGTGGTCGGCACCATCGCCGCGCTGCTGCTGGTGGTGCGCTTCATCGACCCGCTGCTGGAAGTAGCTGGCTATGGCGAGGTATTGCGCGGTGCGCGCGGGCAGCTCGATGCGGTGCGCGCCATCTTCGCCGTTGAACCCTTGCCGCAGCCAGCCGTGCCGCAAACGCCTGCCGATGCGTCCATCGAATTGCGCGGCGTGCATTTCCGCTACGAACCCGGCGCACCCGAGGTGCTGCGCGGTGTGCGCCTGCGCATCGCGTCCGGCAGCATGGCTGCGCTGATCGGCGAATCCGGCTCGGGCAAGACCACGCTGGTGCGGCTGATCGCGCGCTTCTTCGACGTGGATGCGGGCAGCGTGTGCATTGGCGGCGTGGACGTGCGGCAGATGACGGACGCGCAACGGGCCGCGCAGATCAGCCAGATCTTCCAGGACAGCACGCTGTTCGCGGGCAGCATCGCCGACAACATCCGCATCGGCAAGCCCGGCGCCAGCGACGCCGAGGTGATGGAGGCCGCGCGGCAAGCGGGCGTCGAGGGGATCGGGCTGGACACGCCGGTCGGCGAAGGCGGCGCGCGCCTGTCGGGCGGCGAGCGCCAGCGCATCGCCATCGCCCGCGCGCTCATCAAGGACGCGCCGATCCTGCTGGTGGACGAAGCCACCGCCGCGCTGGATGCCGAAAACCAGGCCGTCATCGCTGCAACGCTGGCGCGGCTGCGCGGGCGGTGCACGCTGGTCGTGATCGCGCACCAGCTCTCCACGGTGGCGATGGCCGACCAGATCGTGGTGCTCGAAGGCGGCCAGATCGCCGAGCAGGGCACGCCCGCGCAACTGCGCGCGCGCCAGGGGCGCTACGCCCGCTTCCTGGCCCAGCGCGAGGCCGCCAAGGGCTGGCGCATCGCACCGGGCGAGGGGCCGCGCTGATGCCCGTGCGCCTGCTGTTCCTGTTCATCGCGCTCTGCGGCGCTTCGTTGCTGATCGGCGCGCGGCAACTGACGTGGCCGCTGCCCGCCGATGCCTGGCTGACGTTGACGGCCAGCCGCCTGCCGCGCCTGGTGGCGCTGGTGCTGACGGGCGTGGGGCTGTCGGTGTGCGGCGTGATCCTGCAGCACATCGTGCGCAACAAGTTCGTGGAGCCGGGCACTTCGGGCGGGCTGGATGCGGCCAAGCTCGGCATCCTGGTGTCGCTGACCGTGCTGCCTGCCACGGGCACGGCGGGGCGCATGCTGTTCGCGCTGGTGTTCTGCTTCGCGGCCAGCCTGCTCTACGTCGCCATCATCCGGCGCATCCGCTTCAGGAACACGGTGCTGGTGCCCGTGGTCGGCCTGATGTACGGCAGCGTGCTCAGCGCCGTGGCGGAGTTCTACGCCTGGCGCCACAACATCCTGCAAAGCATGCAGGGCTGGCTGCTGGGCGACTTCTCGCGCGTGGTGCAGGGCCATTACGAGATCCTCTACGTCATCGTGCCCGTGGTGGCGCTGGCCTACTTGTACGCGCACCGCTTCACCGTGCTGGGCATGGGCGAGGACATGGCCGCCAGCCTGGGCCTGGGCTACGCGGCCACGGCGGCCGTGGGGCTGGTGCTGGTGGCGGTGACGGTATCGGCCACGGTCATCGCCGTGGGGGCGATTCCCTTCGTCGGGCTGGTCGTGCCGCAACTGGTGGCCTTGCGCCGGGGCGACAACCTGGGCCGCACGCTGCCCATCGTCGCGTTCGGCGGCGCCGCGCTGCTGCTGGCCTGCGACATCCTGGGGCGCTTGCTGATGTACCCGTTCGAGGTGCCGATCGGCCTCACGGCGGGCGGCGTGGGTGGGGCGCTTTTTCTCGTACTGATTTTGCGAGGATTGCGGTGATGCGCAGCGGCAGACTGTGGATGTTCTGGCTCGCGGCCGCCGTGCTGGCCGGGGCCTTCGTGTTCGCGGGCGCGGGGCTGGACTTCGGCTACGTGATCCCGAAGCGGCTGGTGCGGCTGGCGGCCATCGCCGTGGGCGGCGTGTGCGTGGCGCTGTCGGCCATCGTGTTCCAGACGCTGGCGGGCAACCGCATCCTCACGCCCGCCATCCTGGGCTACGAGGCGGTCTATCTGCTGTGGCAGTCGCTGCTGCTCTTACTGCTGGGCACCGAAGGGCTGGCGGCGCTGGGCGTGGGCGGCAACTTCGCCGTTTCCATCGCGCTGATGCTCGGCTACTCCTGGGCGCTGCAGCGCTGGCTGCTGCGCAGTGGCGCGAACGACGTGTATCTGTTGCTGCTGCTCGGGCTGGTGCTGACGATGGTGATCGGCACCTTCACGCAGTTCGTGCAGTTGCGCATCAGCCCCGGCGAGTTCGCCGTGTTCCAGGGATTGAGCCATGCCTCGTTCAACCGCGCCCGGCCCGAGACGCTGGCGCTCTCGGCCCTGGCGGTCGCCGCCGTGTGCCTGGCGGCGCGCAGGAGCCTGCCGGTGCTCGACGTGCTGGCGCTGGGGCGCGAGCAGGCCCTCTCGCTCGGCGTGGACCACGCGCGCCAGGTGCGGCGCCATCTGGCGCTGATCGCGGTGCTGGTGGCGGTGTCCACCAGCCTCATCGGGCCGACGGCGTTCCTGGGCATCTTCGTCGCGCACATCGCCTACGCGCTGGCGGGCAGCAGCCGCCACCGGGCCACGCTGCCGCTGGGCTGCGCGGTCGCCATCGCCATCTTCCTTGCCGCGCAGCTCCTGGTGGAGCACGCCTTCAACTACCAGACCACCGTCAGCATCCTCGTGAATCTGGTGTGCGGCGCGTACTTTCTCGCGCTGGTGGTGCGCGGCCGGGGCACCGCATGATTACCGTCCGCAATCTCCACAAAGCCTACGGCGCCAAGACGGTGCTGTCGGGCATCAGCACCGCGTTTCCGGCGCGGCGCATCACTTCGCTCATTGGCCCCAATGGCGCGGGCAAGTCCACGCTGCTGATGCTCATGGCGCGGCTGCTGCCGCCTAGCGGCGGCGAGGTGCTGCTGGGTGGCCGCAGCGTGGCCGGCATCCGCACCGGGGAATACGCCCGCCACGTCGCCACCCTGCGCCAGTCGCCCGGCTTCAGCATGCGCCTCACGGTCGAGGAACTCGTAGCCTTCGGGCGCTTTCCGCACAGCCGGGGCGTGCTCACGCCCGAGGATCGCCGCGCCATTGACGAAGCCATCGCCTTCCTGGCCCTGGAGCCGCTGCGCGGCGCCTGCATCGACGAAATCAGCGGCGGCCAGCGCCAGATGGCGTTCCTGGCGATGACCATCGCGCAGCAGACGCCCGTGCTGCTGCTCGACGAGCCGCTCAACAACCTCGACATGAAGCACGCCGTGCAGATCATGCGCGCGCTGCGCCGCCTGTGCGACGAACAGGGGCGCACCGTGGTGCTGGTGATCCACGACATCAACTTCGCCGCCAATTACTCCGACCACATCGTCGCGCTCAAGGGTGGCGCGCTGCACGCGAGCGGCCCCACCGGTGAGGTCGTGACCGAGGCGCGGCTGCGCGATCTGTACGGGCTGGACTTCGAGATCGTGCGCGGCGCGCGCGGCTGCCTTTGCAACTACTTCAACCCTCGGGACAACTGACCATGCACCTTCCACGCAGAAGCCTTCTTCTGGCCGCCGCCGCCATGCCGCTGCTCCCTGCCAGGGCGGCGATCACGATCCGGCACAAGCTCGGCACCACCGTCATCCCGCGCCCGCCGCAGCGCGTGGCGGCGCTGGAGATGAACGAGGTGGACTTTCTCGACCAGCTCGGCGTGCCGGTCGCGGGCATGGTCAAGGACTACGTGCCGCACTTCCTCGCGCGCTACAAGGACGATGCGAACGTGCGGAACCTGGGCGCCATCGTGCAGCCGAACCTGGAGCGCGTGCATGCGCTGCGGCCCGACCTGATCCTCATCACGCCGCTGCAGGCCAACCACTACCAGGAGCTGGCCGAGATCGCGCCCACACTGCATTTCGACGTGGACTTCCGCAACAGCCAGCACCGCCACATCGAGGTGGTGCGTGAGCACCTGCTGACGCTGGGCCGCATCTTCGGCAAGGAGCTGCTTGCGCAGCAAAAGGCTGCGCAGCTTGACGCCCAGGTGCAGCAGGCCCGCCGCGTGACCGAAGGCCGGGCCGAGCGCGCGCTGATCGTGCTGCACAACAACGGCGCGTTCAGCGCCTTCGGCCAGCAGTCGCGCTATGGCTTCGTCTTCAGCGCGCTGGGCGTGCAGCCCGCCAGCGCGGCGGTGGAGAGCAGCCTGCACGGCCAGCCGGTCTCCAGCGAATTCATCCAGCAGGCCGACCCCGACATCCTCTACGTGGTGGACCGCACCGCCGTGATGGAGCGCCGCCCGGTCATGAACGCGCAGCAGCTCGCCAACCCGCTGCTGCGCCAGACCAAGGCGTGGAAGAGCGGCCGCGTGGTCTTCGCCGATGCCGACGCCTGGTACATCACCGGCGCCAGCCCGGCGTCCCTGCAACGGCTGATCGACGACGTGGTCCGGGGCTACCGCTGATCCGCAGGCCGCTTTTTTCTCTCAACTTCTCGCAACCTTGAAGGAAACCGCCATGGCCCAACGTCGCCATATCCAACGCAACGCACGCCCGTTGTTCGCCCTGAGCGCCATCGCCGCCGCGCTGGTCGCCCCGCAGGCGCTGGCGCAGACCGCGCAACCAGCGCAAACAGCGCAGCAGGAGTCCGCCACGCTCTCCACCGTCACCGTGCAGGACAAGGCCCAGACGCCCACCGCGCCCTATGCGGGCGGGCAGGTCACTTCCGGCGGGCGCATGGGTTTTCTGGGTGACAAGGACATCATGGAAACCCCGTTCTCCGTCATCACCTACACCGAGCAGTTCATCGAAGACCAGCAGGCCACGGACATTACCGGCGTGATCGCCAGGACCGACCCCACGGTGTTCACCAGCGGCATCGCCGGTGAGAGCAACGAGGGCTATTCGATTCGCGGCTTTACGTCGAGCATCAACGACGTGACCTTGAACGGCCTGGCTGGCATGGCGCCGTACTACCGCAGCAGCCCCGAGATGTTCCAGCGCATCGAAGTCATGAAGGGGCCGTCGGCCATGCTCGGCGGCATGCTGCCCAAGGGCTCGGTGGGCGGCTCGGTCAACCTGGTGACCAAGCGCGCGGGCAACGAGCCGGTCACGCGCCTGACCACCAGCTACAGCGGGCAATCGCTGTTCGGCGGCCACATCGACCTGGGGCGGCGCTTTGGCGAGGACGAGCAGTTCGGCGTGCGCTTCAACGGCGTTTACCGCGACGGCGAGACCGCCGTGCACGACCAGGACCGCAAGGCCACCCTGGCATCGCTGGGGCTGGACTGGCGCAGCTCCCGCGTGCGCCTGTCGGCTGACCTGTACCGCAGCAACGACCACGGCAACGGCCTGACCCGTGGCCTGGGGCTGGCCGCCGGGCTGGCCATTCCCACGCCGCCCAGGCCCACCGTCACGTGGAACCCGCCCTGGGCCTTCTTCGACACGGTGGACAAAGGCGTGATGGCGCGCGGCGAGTTCGACATCAGCGACCAGCTCACGGCCTATGCCGCAGCGGGCATCAGCAAGACCGCGTTCCAGTCCAACATGGGCACGGGCAACATCATCAACGCGGCGGGCGACTTCACCATCAACTTCAGCGGCGTGAGCGACGAGGTGGAGCGCAAGTCGGCCGAGGTGGGCCTCAAGGGGCGGCTGCGCACGGGCGACGTGGGCCACCAGTTTGCGCTGAACGTCACGCACTACTCCGAGGATTATTTGCTGCGGGGTTTCCGCAACAGCCTGGGTGCAACGGGCTGGACCACCAACATCTACAACCCCGTCTGGGGCAGCAACCCCGGCACCACGTACCCCGCCCTGACCCGGACCGAAACGGGCATGACCAGCTTTGGCGTGGCAGACACCATGTCCTTCCTGCAAGACCGGCTGCAGCTCACGCTGGGCGTGCGCCACCAGAGCGCTTCCACCGACAGCTACCTTGCGTCCACTGGTGCGCGCACCAGCACCTATGACAAGAGCGCCACCACGCCCGCAGCGGCCGTGCTGTTCAAGGCCACGGACAAGCTGTCGGTGTATGGCAACCTCATCCAGGGCCTGAGCCAGGGCTCCACTGCCCCGGCCACCGCAGCCAATGCGGGCGAGGTCTTCCCGCCGTACAAGAGCAAGCAAATGGAAGTGGGTGCCAAGCTCGACCTGGGCAACTTCGCCCACACCGTCAGCCTGTTCGAGATCAAGCGCCCCAGCAGCTATACCGACCCGGCCACCAACGTCTTCGCGTTCGGCGGCGAGCAGCGCAACCGGGGCGTTGAATGGGGCTTCTTCGGCACGCCTGTGCGCGGCGTGCGCCTGATGGGCGGCGTTGCCTATACCGATGCCAAGATCACCAAAGCCGCAGTCGCCGCCAGCGAGGGCAAGCAGGCCACCGGCGCGCCCAAGTGGCAAGGCAAGCTGGGTGCCGAATGGGACGTGCCAGCCGCCCCTGGCCTGACGCTGACCGCCAACGCTAACGCGGCCAGCAAGCGCTACTTCAACGCCACCAACACCCTGTGGGTGCCGGGCGGCACCACCTTCGACCTGGGGGCGCGCTATGCCACCAAGGCCGCCGGCTACCCCTTGACCTTGCGCGCCAGCGTGACCAACGTGGCCAACAAGGCTTACTGGTCGCAAGCGAACTTTGGCGGCCTGGGGCTGGGTGCGCCGCGCACCTTGGCACTGTCGGCATCGGTGAACTTCTGACGCCGGGCCGCCATGGGCCGCCGGGAAGGCAGCCCATGGCGGCTGATTGTTTGAGGTTTTTTGGCCTCCAGGGCCCGTTCTACAAGCGCTGGCAGCTATGGTTTTGGTAGCTCTCCGGCGTCAGGCCGCGTCGTCCAGGTTCTCGTGGTGCGCCACGGCGCCGCGCTTCCAGTAGGCGGCGGCGCGCAGGGCATGGCGGCTGTGGCCCTTGTCCTGCACCAGCAGGCGGCGCAGCGCGGCCATGGTGCCGGCTTCGCCCGCGCACCAGGCGTAGCCCTCGCCGGCGGGCAGCGCGAAGGCGCGCACGGCGTCGATCAGCGCCGCGTCGTCGTCCAGCCAATGCAGTTGCAGGCGCGCCTGCGTGGCCAGCGCGCGGCGGTCGGCGGCGTCCAGCGCGATGAAGGCGAAGGCGTGGCTGCCGGCGGGCAGCTCCTCCAGGCGCCGGGCGATGGCGGGCAGCGCCGTCACGTCGCCGGCGAGCAGGTGCCAGGCGTAGTCGGCGGGCACGAGGAAGGAGCCGCGCGGGCCGCCGATGTCGAGCCGGTCGCCCGCCTGGGCACGGGCGGCCCAGGCGGCGGCCGGGCCGTCGCCGTGCAGGGCGAATTCCAGCGTTAGCTCGTTGGCCACGGGGTCGTAGCGGCGCGGGGTGTAGTCGCGCCGCGCGGCGCCAGCGCCCCCGGCGGGCAGGAACAGCTTGATGTGGTCGTCGAACCCGGGGCTGTGAAAGCCTTGCAGCGCGTCGCCGCCCAGGGTGACGGCGCGCACCTGGGGGCTGACCTGGGCGGTGCGGCGCACTTCCAGGGTGCGCATGCGCAGTTCGTGGCGCACGCGCTGGACGCGGCTGGCGGCGGGGGAAAGGTCTTCGGGCATGGTTGCGGTCGGTTGGTTGATAATGTCATTCATTATGGCAAATAAAGTTGACAATATCAACCAACTGGTTTCCCCGGGAAGCGCCCCGGCGCGCGCGGCGGGCGATGAGGTGATGGAGCTGCTGCACCGGCTGATGCACCAGTACCGCGCGCTGCAGCAGCAGGCGCTGCGCGAGGGCGCGCACGGCATCACGCTCTGGGAGAGCAAGGCGCTGGGTTTCTTCGCCCGCCAGCCCGGGGCGACGCAAAGCGACCTGGCGGCCCACTCGGGGCGCGACAAGGCGCAACTGGCGCGCCTGGTGAAAGGGCTGCGCGAGCGCGGCCTGCTCGATGGCGTGGCCGACGCCGCCGACCGCCGTACCGTGCGCATCGCCCCCACGGCGCAGGGGCTGGCGCTGCTGCAGTCCCTGCGCGGCCAGGCGCAGCAGGTGGCCGAGCGCGCCGTGGCCGGGCTGGACGGGCAGGAGCAGGCGCAACTGCGCGCGCTGCTGGCGCGCATGGCGGCCAACCTGGAGGGGTGAGGCGCTTGCCCTGGTCCATGGCGCTGCCCATGAACCCGGCGCGGCCCAGCCCAGCGGACGCCGCGCAAGGGCCGCCCCGCCGCGCTGGCGTCGTCCCCCTGCCCGCAACGCGCAGCGTTGCGAGAGCGGGGGGAAGCCGCGCAGCGGCTCAGGGGGGTGTCGTTTCCCTCAACACTGCACCACGTTCACGGCCAGGCCGCCGCGCGAGGTTTCCTTGTACTTGGTCTTCATGTCGGCGCCGGTCTGCATCATGGTCTTGATGACCTTGTCGAGCGAGACGACGTGCGTGCCGTCGCCGCGCAGCGCCATGCGCGCGGCGTTGATGGCCTTGATGGCGCCCATGGCGTTGCGCTCGATGCACGGGATCTGCACCAGCCCGCCCACGGGGTCGCAGGTCATGCCCAGGTTGTGCTCCATGCCGATCTCGGCGGCGTTCTCCACCTGCGCCGGGGTGCCGCCGAGCACGGCCGCCAGCGCGCCCGCCGCCATCGAGCAGGCCACGCCCACTTCGCCCTGGCAGCCGACTTCGGCGCCCGAGAGCGAGGCCGTCTGCTTGTAGATCAGGCCAATGGCGCCAGCCGTGAGCAGGAACTGGACGATGCCCTCGTCGCCGGCCCCTGGAACGAAGCGCGCGTAGTAGTGCAGCACCGCCGGCACCACCCCGGCCGCGCCGTTGGTGGGCGCCGTGACCACGCGGCCGCCGGCGGCGTTCTCCTCGTTCACGGCCATGGCGTAGAGGTTGACCCAGTCGAGCATGGACAGCGGGTCGCGCAGCGCTTCCTCGGGCCGCGCGCACAGGCTCTGGTACAGCGCCGGGGCGCGCCGCTGCAGGCGCAGCGGGCCCGGCAACTGCCCCCTGCCCGCACAGCCCCGGCGCACGGCGGCGGCCATGGTTTGCCAGATGTGCAGCAGGCGGCGTCGTACCTCGGGGGCGCTGTGCCAGTGCTGTTCATTGGCCTGGGTGAGGGCCGCGACCGACAGGCCCGTGGCCTGGCAGTGCGCCAGCAGCTCGGCGCCGGTGCGGTAGGGGTGGGGCAGGCCGGCGCCGGTGCCCAGGGCGTCGGGCGGGGGCTGGTCGGCCATGTTGAGCACGCGCGCGCCGTGTTCGTCCACCACGAAGCCGCCGCCGACCGAGTAGCACACGCGCCGCAGCAGGGCCGTGCCATCGGCGCCGAAGGCGTGGAACTGCATGCCGTTGGGGTGGTAAGGCAGGCTCTTGCGCCGCATCAGCAGGTGCGCGCGCGGCACGAACGGCAGCGGGCGGCGGCCCAGCAGGGCAAGCTGCCCGCTGGCGTGGATGGCGTCGATGGCGGCGCCGATCTGGTCGGGGTCGATCTGCTCGGGCAGGTGCCCGGCCAGACCCAGCAGCACGGCCCGGTCGGTGCCGTGGCCCACGCCCGTGGCGGCGAGCGAGCCGAACAGTTCCACCTCCAGCCGCTGTACGGCGGGCAGCAGGCCCATGGCGTCGAGCTGGCAGGCGAACTGGCGCGCCGCGATCATGGGGCCCACGGTGTGGGAGCTGGAGGGGCCGATGCCGATCTTGAACAGATCGAAAACGCTGACGGACATGGCGGGGCGTGCGGTGGTGGATCTGCCGCCGGTTGTACCGGTGGCGTCGCGGGCGGCCATGCTGGCAATCCCTGAGAAGGGCGCGGGCCCGCGGGCTTGCATGCTCTTTGATTGATAGCTGCCAGCGCTTGCTGGATAAGCCACAGGGCTGTTTTTCCTTCAAAAAACATGCCGCCTTCAGCGACCGTTGCGGGGCATGAAAGTAACTTCTGCCCCGGCGCTTCAGTCGGTGCGGCGGCGCATGCACAGGGCGCGCCAGCCCATGCGCAGCCAGTCGGGCGGCGCCAGCGTGGGGCGCTGGCACAGGTTGGCGCCGTGCAGGGCGTCGATCTTGTCGAGGATGCGCAGCCCGCCCTGCACCACCAGGCGCAGCTCCCAGCCCGCGCGGCCCGGCAGGCGGTGCACCAGCGGGGCACCCTGCCGCATCAGCGCGCGCGCCCAGGCGGCGTTGCCGGCCAGCAGGCGCGTGGTGGCGGGCGTGGGCTGCAGCGCGGCCAGCGTGGCGCGGTCCACGCCGTGGTCGGCGCAGTCGGCGTCGGTGAGGTAGTGGCGCCCGCGTGGAATGTCCACGCTCAGGTCCTGCCAGAAGTTGATGAGCTGCAGGGCGGAGCAGATGGCGTCGCTGTGCGCCAGGGCCTCGGCATCCGTCACGCCGTACAGGTGCAGCAGCAGCCGCCCCACGGGGTTGGCCGAGCGGCGGCAGTAGTCGAGCAGGGCGGCGCGGTCGGCGTAGGTGGCTGCGTCGCGGGTTTTCTCGGCATCCTGCACGAAGGCGCTGAGCAGGTCGTCGAGCAGCGCCACGGGCAGGCCATGCTGGCGCAGCACGCCCTGCAGCGGGCCGAACACGGCGGCCCAGCGCGCGCCGGGCGCCCCCCCCGCGGCCACGGCGGCTAGCTCGGCGCGGTAGGCCGCCAGGTCGCGCAGGCGCTGGGTTGGCGCGGCGTCGCCCTCGTCGGCAATGTCGTCGGCCGTGCGCGCAAAGGCATACAGCGCGGCAATGGGCGCGCGCAGGTGCGGCGGGCACAGCAGCGAGGCCACGGGAAAGTTCTCGTAGTGCGTCACGGGCGCCGCCGTGGCGGGCGCGGCCGGGGGCAGGGGGGATGGGGGCGGGGCGTTCACGGCACGGATTGTCGCCGTGCGCGGCCGTTTTGGTCTTGACAAGGGGGCTGGGGCTACTTAGATTACTAACCAGTCAGTCATTAATTTCACCACCCCCTTCCATCATGCGTTCTTCCTCCGCGTTGGCGTGGCCCCGTTCGGGGCTTTTTTTGCAGCCGGGCCGTGCCCGGTCTTCCGGTGGCGCCGCTGCCTGGCTGTGCGTGGCGGCGGCGGCTGCGCTGCTGGCCGGGTGCGCACGCCCGGAACCACCGCCCGAGCCGGTGCGCTCCGTCAAGCTGCTGACGGTGGGCGAGGGTGACCTGCAGGCGCAGCGCGAATTCGCCGGCGAGGTGCGGGCGCGCGTGGAGTCGCGCCTGTCCTTCCGCGTGGCGGGCAAGCTGGTGCAGCGCCAGGCCGAGCTGGGCCAGGCGGTGAAGCCCGGCCAGTTGCTGGCCCAACTGGACGCGCAGGACTACGCGCTGGCGCTCGACGCCGCGCGCGCCCAGGTGGCGGCGGCCGTGACGCAGCGCGACCTGGCGGCGGCGGATTTCAAGCGCTTTGCCCAGCTCAAGGCGCAGAACTTCATCAGCGGCGCCGAGCTGGAGCGGCGCGAGGCGGCGCTCAAGTCGGCCCAGGCGCAGCTCGACCAGGCCCAGGCCCAGGTGGCCGCGCAGGGCAACCAGCAGGCGTACACGCGGCTGGTGGCCGACGTGGCGGGCGTGGTGACCGGCATTGAGGCCGAGCCGGGCCAGGTGCTGTCGGCCGGCATGGCGGTGGTGCGCATCGCCCAGGACGGCGCGCGCGACGTGGTGTTTTCCGTGCCCGAGGACCAGGTGGCGCGTGTGCGCGTGGGCCAGGACGTGCAGGTGCGCGCGTGGTCTGGCGGCGCGCCGTTCGGCGGCAAGGTGCGCGACGTGGCGGCCAGCGCCGACCCGGTGACGCGTACCTACCTGGTCAAGGTGGCGGTGGCCGGGCCACAGGTGCCCGCGCTGGGGGCCACGGTGTATGCGCTGCCGGCGGCACTGTCGCAGGCGGGGCAAAAGGCCATCAAGCTGCCCACCAGCGCGCTGCGCCAGGAGGGGCAGCAGACGGCGGTGTGGGTGTACGACGCGGCGGCGGGCGCGGTGCGCTCGCAGCCCATCGAGATCGCCGCCGCCGATGGCAACGAGGTGGTGGTGCGCGGCGGGCTGGCCCCCGGCATGCAGGTGGTGGCCACGGGCGTGCATGTGCTGGCGCCGGGGCAGAAGGTCAGCGTGTATCAGCCAAAAACGGCTCCAGCGCCCGCCAGTAAAGCGCCAGCAGCTACTGATTCAGTAGCGCCCGTGAACCAGCCGCAGTGAGGGCCGCATGACGCCAGTGCAAGCCAGGCAGGGCTTCAACCTGTCCAAGTGGGCGCTCGACCACGCCGCGCTCACGCGCTACCTGATGGTGGTGCTGATGGTGCTGGGCATTGCCGCCTATTTTCAGCTTGGGCAGGACGAAGACCCGCCTTTCACCTTCCGTGCCATGGTGGTGCGCACCTACTGGCCCGGCGCCACGGCGCAGCAGGTGGCCGAGCAGGTGACCGACAAGATCGAGCGCACGCTGCAGGAGGTGCCCTACGCCGACAAGATCCGCAGCTACTCCAAGCCGGGCGAGTCGCAGATCATCTTCCAGATCAAGGATTCGTCGCGCCCCAGCGAGGTGGCCAACGTCTGGTACCAGGTGCGCAAGCGCGTGGGCGACATGCGCTACACGCTGCCGCAGGGCGTGCAGGGGCCGTTCTTCAACGACGACTTCGGCGATGTCTACGGCGTGATCTACGCGCTGGAGGCCGACGGCTTCAGCTACGCCGAGGCCAAGGAGTTCGCCGACGACGTGCGCCAGCGGCTGCTGCGCGTGCCCGACGTGGCCAAGGTGGAGCTGTTCGGCGTGCAGGACGAGAAGCTGTTCATCGAGATCCCGCAAAAGCGCCTGGCGCAGCTTGGCCTGGACATGAACCAGGTGCTGGCCCAGCTGGGCCAGCAGAACGCGGTGGAGAGCGCGGGCACCGTGCAGGCGCCGCAGGACCAGGTGCAGGTGCGCGTGGGCGGGCAGTTCGGCGGGCCGGACGATTTGCGCGCCATGCCGATCCGCGGCGCCTCGGGCGCGCAGCTGCGCCTGGGCGACATCGCCACCGTCACGCGCGGGTACGTGGACCCGGCCACGGTGAAGGTGCGCCACCAGGGGCAGGAGGTGGTGGCGCTGGGGGTGTCGATGGCCAAGGGGGGCGACATCATCCGCCTGGGCCGGGCCCTGGGCGAGGCCACGGCCCAGATCGAGAAGACGCTGCCGGCCGGTGTGCGGCTGGTGAACGTGCAGGACCAACCCAAGGCCGTGGTGCGCTCGGTGAACGAGTTCATCAAGGTGCTGATCGAGGCCGTGGTGATCGTGCTGGCCGTGAGCTTCATCAGCTTGGGGCTGCACAAGCGCCCTGGCAACCACCCGCTGTGGCGCCGCTGGACGCTGGACACGCGCCCTGGGCTGGTGGTGGGCATCACCATTCCGCTGGTGCTGGCCGTCACCTTCCTGGCCATGTGGTACTGGGGTATCGGCCTGCACAAGATCTCGCTGGGCTCGCTCATCATCGCGCTGGGCCTGCTGGTGGACGACGCCATCATCGCTGTGGAGATGATGGTGCGCAAAATGGAAGAGGGCTACGACAAGGTGCGCTCGGCCACCTTCGCCTACGAGATCACGGCCATGCCCATGCTCACGGGCACGCTGATCACGGCGGCGGGCTTCCTGCCCATCGGCATCGCCAAATCCACGGTGGGCGAATACACCTTCGCCATCTTCGCCGTGACGGTGATCTCGCTCGTGCTGTCATGGATCGTCTCGGTGTACTTTGTGCCTTACCTGGGCACGCTGCTGCTCAAGGTGCCGCCGCATGTGCCCGACATGGTGGCCGGCCGCGAGGAGCCGCACGAGATGTACGACACGCCGTTCTACGTGACCTTCCGCCGCCTGGTGAACTGGTGCGTGGAGCACCGCTGGCTCACCATCGGCGCCACGCTGCTGACGTTTGCGCTGGGCCTGTGGGGCATGGGCAAGGTGCAGCAGCAGTTCTTCCCCGATTCGAGCCGCCCCGAGATCCTGGTGGACGTGTGGCTGCCCGAGGGCAGTTCGTTCGCCGCGAACGAGGAGGTGACGCGGCGCGTCGAGACGGTGCTGCGCGCGCAGCCCGGCGTCGAGACGGTGAGCGCCTGGGTGGGCTCGGGCGTGCCGCGCTTCTACCTGCCGCTGGACCAGGTGTTTCCGCAGACCAACGTATCGCAGTTCATCGTGCTGCCGCAGGACTTGAAGACGCGCGAGACGCTGCGCATGGCGCTGCCCGCGCTGCTGGCGCAGGAGTTTCCCGAGGTGCGCGCGCGCGTGAAGCTGCTGCCCAACGGGCCGCCGGTGCCGTACCCGGTGCAGTTCCGCGTGCTGGGGCCCGACCCGGCCCAGTTGCGCTTGCGCGCCGACGAGGTCAAGGCCATGCTGCGCGAGAGCCCGCAGATGCGCGGCGTGAACGACAACTGGAACGAGTCGGTCAAGGTGCTGCGCCTGGAGATCGACCAGGACAAGGCGCGCGCCCTGGGCGTGTCCAGCCAGTCCATCGCCCAGGCCACGCGCACCACGGTGCTGGGCACCACGGTGGGCCAGTACCGCGAGGGCGACAAGCTGATCGACATCGTGCTGCGCCAGCCGCTGGATGAGCGCGCTGCCATCACCGACCTGGCCAACGCCTACGTGGGCACGTCCACTGGCCGCGCCATACCGCTGACGCAGATCGCCAAGCCGCGCATGGCCTGGGAGCCGGGCGTGATGTGGCGCGAGGGCCGCGAGTACGCCATCACGGTGCAGGGCGACGTGGTGGAGGGGCTGCAGGGCGCCACGGTGACCCACGCCCTGCTGCCCGGCCTGCGCGCGCTGGAAGGCCGGTGGCGCGCTGCCGGCGGCACGGCTTACCGCATCGAAGTGGCGGGCGCCGTCGAGGAAAGCGCCAAGGGCTCGTCTTCGATCGCGGCGGGGCTGCCCGTCATGCTGTTCATCACCTTCACGCTGCTCATGCTGCAGCTGCACAGCTTCAGCCGCGCGATGCTGGTATTCCTGACCGGCCCGCTGGGGATCGCCGGGGTGGCCGCGGCGCTGCTGGCGCTGGGCCGGCCCTTCGGTTTCGTGGCGCTGCTGGGGGTGATCGCGCTCATGGGCATGATCCAGCGCAACTCGGTGATCCTGATCGACCAGATCGAGCTCGACCGCGCGCGCGGCGTGCCGGCGTGGGACGCCATCATCGAGGCGGCGGTGCGCCGGCTGCGCCCCATCGTGCTGACGGCGGCGGCGGCCGTGCTGGCCATGATCCCGCTGTCGCGCAGCGTGTTCTGGGGGCCCATGGCCGTGGCCATCATGGGCGGGCTCGTCGTGGCGACGGTGCTGACCCTGCTGGCGCTGCCGGCCATGTATGCGGCGTGGTTCCGCGTGCGCCGGCCCAGTCCGGAGGAAGTGGCCATGGTGCGCAGCACGCAGATAGCACATTAATTTACGGGGCTTTGCTTACAACCAGCTAAAATCGCCGGTTGACCCCATTCACGCAGGCGGCATTCCATGGCCGCCTGTTTGTTTGCAAAACCAGCGCGGGTGGCGAAATTGGTAGACGCACCAGGTTTAGGTCCTGACGCCCGCAAGGGTGTGGGGGTTCGAGTCCCCCCCCGCGCACCACGAGACTTGGCGGAGTCGCTGCTGCCGACACCATCTACATCCTCGATCCGATACTAGGAACACAAATGGCCGTTACTGTTGAAACCCTTGAAAAGCTCGAGCGCAAGATCACGCTGAGCCTGCCCCTGACCACCATCCAGACCGAAGTCGATGCCCGCCTCAAGCGCCTGGCACGTACCGTGAAGATGGATGGCTTCCGTCCCGGCAAGGTGCCCCTGAGCGTGGTGGCCCAGCGCTATGGCTACTCGGTGCAGTACGAAGTGCTGAACGACAAGGTGGGCGAGGCCTTTGCCCAGGCCTCCAACGAGGCCCAACTGCGCGTGGCCGGCCAGCCGCGCATCACCGAGAAGGACGGCGCGCCCGAAGGCCAGGTGACCTTCGACGCCGTGTTTGAGGTATTCCCCGAAGTGAAGATCGCCGACCTGTCGGATGCCGAGGTCGAGCGCCTGTCCGCCGAAGTGGACGAGGCTGCCATCGAGAAGACCCTGGACATCCTGCGCAAGCAGCGCCGCACGTTCGCCCAGCGCGCCCAGACCGCGCCCGCCGAGGACGGCGACCGCGTGACCGTGGACTTCGAGGGCAAGATCGACGGCGAGCCCTTCCAGGGCGGCAAGGCCGAGGACTTCCAGTTCCTGGTGGGCGAAGGCCAGATGCTCAAGGAATTTGAGGATGCCGTGCGTGGCATGAAGTCGGGCGAGAGCAAGACCTTCCCGCTGGCCTTCCCCGAGGACTACCACGGCAAGGACGTGGCCGGCAAGACGGCCGACTTCCTTGTGACGCTGAAGAAGATCGAGGCCGCCAACCTGCCGGAAGTGAACGAGCAGTTCGCCAAGTCGCTGGGCATTGCCGACGGCACCGTAGAGGGCCTGCGTGCCGACATCAAGAAAAACCTCGAGCGCGAGGTGAAGTTCCGTCTGATGGCCCGCAACAAGCAGGCCGTGATGGACGCCCTGGTAGCCAAGGCCGAGCTGGACCTGCCCAACGCGGCCATCCAGGCCGAGATCGCACGCCTGCTGGAAGGCGCGCGCGCCGATCTGAAGCAGCGTGGCATCAAGGACGCCGACAAGGCCGAGATCCCTGAGGACATCTTCCGTCCCCAGGCCGAGCGCCGCGTGCGCCTGGGCCTGGTGCTGGCGGAGCTGGTGCGTGCCAACGCGCTGCAGGCCACGCCTGAGCAGCTCAAGACCCACATCGACGAACTGGCCGCGAGCTACGAGAAGCCCGAGGACGTGGTGCGCTGGTACTTCGGTGACCGTCAGCGCCTGGCCGAGGTGGAAGCCGTCGTGGTGGAAAACAACGTCACCAGCTTCGTCCTGGGCAAGGCCAAGGTCACCGACAAGGCCGTTTCCTTCGAAGAGCTGATGGGCCAGCAGGGCTGATCCTTGAGAAGTCCGGGACGGTTGCGGCAGGCGCTGTCCCTGGATTCTTCTTGTTTCCTGGGGCTTGTGCTTTGGCGCACAAGCCCCAATTCATTTGTGGATACAGTACGCGCCGTACTGGTTGGACTGGAGAAAACATGAGCGCATTGGATACACAGAACCTGGGCCTGATCCCCATGGTCATCGAGCAGTCGGGCCGTGGCGAGCGGTCGTACGACATCTACTCGCGCCTGCTCAAGGAGCGGGTGGTCTTCCTGGTCGGGCCGGTCAACGACCAGTCCGCCAATCTGGTGGTGGCGCAGTTGCTGTTCCTGGAGAGCGAGAATCCTGACAAGGACATTTCGTTCTACATCAACTCCCCGGGCGGTTCGGTCAGCGCCGGCCTGGCGATTTTCGACACCATGAACTTCATCAAGCCGGATGTCTCGACGCTGTGCACGGGCATGGCGGCCAGCATGGGCGCGTTCCTGCTGGCGGCGGGTGCCAAGGGCAAGCGTTTCGCGTTGCCCAATTCCAAGGTGATGATCCACCAGCCGCTCGGCGGCATGCAGGGCCAGGCAACCGAGATCGAGATCCATGCGCGCGAAATCCTCAAGACCCGCGAGCAGCTCAACCAGATCCTGGCAGAGCGTACCGGCCAGCCGCTGGAAAAGATCCAGCAGGACACCGAGCGTGATTACTACCTGAGCGCCGCCGAGGCGCAGTCCTATGGCCTGGTGGACCAGGTCATCGAAAAGCGCGCCTGAGGGAGGCGCGCCAAGCGGCGTTTCCCCTGCGGGGAACGCCGTTTTTATTTCGCTATCATCCCCCGACCAACGTATTCAGTGACAAGGCATTGCCCCCATGGCCGAGAAAAAAGGCTCCTCCAGCGAGAAAACCCTCTACTGCTCTTTTTGCGGCAAGAGCCAGCATGAAGTGAAGAAGCTGATCGCCGGTTCGTCGGTTTTTATCTGCGACGAATGCATTGGCCAGTGCAACGAAATCATCCGTGACGAGCTGCCCGCAGGGGGCTCCACGACCGACGTGCGCGGCGATTTGCCGACGCCCGCCGAAATCAAGGGCAACCTGGACAACTACGTCATCGGCCAGGAGAAGGCGAAGCGCACCCTGGCCGTGGCGGTCTACAACCACTACAAGCGCCTGCGCTACAAGGACAAGGCGGGCAAGGACGAGGTGGAGCTCTCGAAGAGCAACATCCTGCTGATCGGCCCCACGGGTTCGGGCAAGACCTTGCTGGCGCAGACGCTGGCGCGTCAGCTTGACGTGCCCTTCGTCATGGCCGATGCCACGACGCTGACCGAAGCTGGGTATGTCGGCGAGGACGTGGAAAACATCATCAGCAAGCTGCTGCAAAGCTGCAACTATGACGTGGAAAAGGCGCAGCGCGGCATCGTCTACATCGACGAAATCGACAAGATCTCGCGCAAGTCGGACAACCCGAGCATCACGCGCGACGTGTCGGGCGAGGGCGTGCAGCAGGCCTTGCTGAAGCTGATCGAAGGCACCATGGCCAGCGTGCCGCCGCAGGGCGGGCGCAAGCATCCCAACCAGGACTTCCTGCAGATCGACACGACCAATATCCTGTTCATCTGCGGCGGCGCTTTCGCCGGGCTGGAGAAGGTCATCGAGAACCGCACCGAGGCCTCGGGCATCGGCTTTGGCGCCGCCGTACGCAGCAAGCAGCAGCGCGCCATCTCCGAGGTCTTCCAGGACATCGAGCCCGAGGATCTGATCAAGTTCGGCATCATCCCCGAACTGGTGGGCCGCATGCCTGTGGTCACTTCGCTGGCCGAGCTGAGCGAGGATGCGCTGGTGCAAATCCTGACAGAACCCAAGAACGCCCTGGCCAAGCAGTACAGCAAATTGCTGTCCATGGAAGGTGTGGAGCTGGAAATACGCCCCGCCGCGCTCAAGGCGATTGCCCGGAAGGCGCTCGCACGCAAAACCGGTGCGCGTGGATTGCGCTCGATCCTGGAGCAGGCACTGATCGGCACCATGTTCGATCTGCCCAACGCCGCCAATGTGGAAAAAGTGGTGGTGGACGAATCCACGATCGAGGAAAGCAAGCCGCCATTGCTCGTGTACCGCGAGGCGGCCAAGAAGGCTTGACGTACTTGCAGCGAAGCCTTCGCGTCGCTGTTGCACATGTCTCCTGCGGGAGCTGCGTGCCCCCGTTTCCCCCGGCTGGTGTTTCGGCACCAGCGGGTTGAAGAATTTCCCGCTGCGCATTGCGGTGCGCGGCGACTCATGAGGTTTGCCATGTCTGGACATACCCCCTTGCCTTCCGCTCCTGTCGAATTGCCCCTGCTGCCATTGCGCGATGTGGTTGTTTTTCCCCATATGGTGATTCCGCTGTTCGTGGGACGCCCCAAGAGCATCAAGGCGCTGGAACTGGCCATGGAAGCCGACCGGCGCATCATGCTGGTGGCGCAGAAGGCGGCTGCCAAGGATGAGCCCTCAGCATCCGATATGTTCGACATGGGCTGCATCTCGACCATCTTGCAGATGCTCAAGCTGCCCGACGGCACGGTGAAGGTGCTGGTCGAGGGGCAGCAGCGTGCCCAGGTGCAGGGTATTGCCGATGAGGAGACGCACTTCGTGGCCAGCGTCTTGCCCGTTGCAGAAGTGTCTGCGGACGATGGCAAGCCCAGCGAGATCGAGGCACTGCGCCGTGCGGTGATGCAGCAGTTCGACCAGTACGTCAAGCTGAACAAGAAGATCCCGCCGGAGATCCTGACATCCATTTCCAGCATCGACGACCCTGGGCGCCTGGCCGACACCATCGCGGCACATCTGCCGCTCAAGCTGGAGAACAAGCAGGCCGTGCTCGACCTCTTCCCTGTCAAGGAGCGGCTGGAAAACCTGTTCGAGCAGATCGACCGGGAGGTCGACATCCTCAACGTGGACAAGCGCATCCGCGGCCGCGTCAAGCGCCAGATGGAAAAGAGCCAGCGTGACTTCTACCTGAATGAACAGGTCAAGGCCATCCAGAAGGAACTGGGTGAGGGCGAGGAGGGCGCAGACGTCGAGGAGATCGAGAAGAAGATCAAGGCCGCGCGCATGCCCGCCGAGGCACGCAAGAAGGCCGAGGGCGAGTTGAAAAAGCTCAAGCTCATGTCGCCCATGTCGGCGGAAGCCTCGGTGGTGCGCAACTACATTGACGTGCTCACGGGCTTGCCGTGGAGCAAGAAGACCAAGATCAAGCACGACCTGCTGAACGCGGAGTCTGTGTTGAACGAAGACCATTACGGCCTGGAAAAGGTCAAGGACCGCATCCTCGAATACCTCGCGGTGCAGCAGCGCGTGGACAAGGTCAAGGCGCCCATTCTGTGTCTCGTCGGACCGCCAGGTGTCGGCAAGACTTCGCTTGGCCAGTCCATCGCCAAGGCCACGGGCCGCAAGTACGTGCGCATGGCGCTGGGCGGCATGCGGGACGAGGCTGAGATCCGTGGGCATCGCCGCACCTATATCGGCGCCATGCCGGGGAAGGTGCTGCAAAGCCTGAACAAGGTGGGGACGCGCAATCCGCTGTTCCTGCTCGACGAGATCGACAAGCTGGGCACCGATTTCCGGGGGGATCCGTCGAGTGCGCTGCTGGAAGTGCTGGATCCGGAGCAGAACCATACTTTCTCCGACCACTACGTGGAGGTCGATTTCGACCTGTCGGATGTGATGTTCGTCGCCACCAGCAACTCGATGAACATTCCTCCGGCGCTTCTGGACCGGATGGAGGTCATACGCCTCTCGGGCTATACCGAGGATGAGAAGACCAGCATCGCCATGAAGTATCTGCTGCCCAAGCAGATGGGCAACAACGGCGTCAAGGAAACCGAGCTGCAGGTCGCCGAAGCTGCGGTGCGCGACATCGTGCGCTACTACACGCGCGAAGCGGGGGTTCGCTCGCTGGAGCGCGAGTTATCGAAGATCTGCCGCAAGGTAGTCAAGGGCCTGCAACTGAAGAAGCTGGAGCCGCAGGTCGTGGTAACGGCTGACAATCTGGCGGACTACCTGGGCGTGCGCAAGTACAACTATGGCCGTGCCGAACAGCAGAACCAGGTGGGGCAGGTCGTTGGCCTGGCCTGGACCGAGGTGGGCGGAGATCTTCTGACCATCGAAACGGCCACCATGCCGGGCAAGGGCAACATCACCCGCACGGGCTCTCTGGGCGACGTGATGAAAGAGTCCGTCGAAGCTGCGCGCACCGTCGTGCGCAGCCGTGCGCGGGTGCTGGGCATCAAGGACGAGGCCTTTGAAAAGCGTGATATCCACATCCATGTTCCCGACGGAGCCACGCCCAAGGATGGCCCCAGCGCGGGCATTGCCATGGCGACCGCACTGGTATCCGCTTTGACGGGCATTCCTGTGCGTGCCGATGTGGCCATGACGGGGGAAATCACGTTGCGCGGCGAGGTCACGGCGATCGGCGGCCTCAAGGAAAAGCTGCTGGCTGCGTTGCGTGGCGGTATCAAGACGGTGTTGATCCCCGAGGAGAACGTGAAGGATCTGCAAGAGATTCCTGACAACGTGAAGAGCGGGTTGGAAATCGTCCCGGTGAAGTGGATCGACAAGGTGCTGGATGTGGCGCTGGAATCCAAACCTGTGCCCCTGACGGATGAGGAAATCGCTGCGGCTACGGCTGCCGCCACGCAGAAGGCGGCAGCAGCGGATACCCTAAAACACTGAATTCAAAAAAATTCCGGAACAGGTGAAAATTGCGCTACAATTCAGTCCATCGCAGCAAACGTTGTAGAATGTAAGGCTTCGGTAGATGCGGGAATAGCTCAGTTGGTAGAGCGCAACCTTGCCAAGGTTGAGGTCGTCGGTTCGAGACCGATTTCCCGCTCCAAAATTTCAAAAAAGGGAGGCTTCCGCTTCCCTTTTTTGTCAAAAAAAAGTCATTCTTGGCGCGGTAGCAAAGCGGTTATGCCCCGGATTGCAAATCCGGTTAGCCCGGTTCGACTCCGGGCCGCGCCTCCAAGTATGAATGTGTAAGCACTAGCGTGTGAGCACACGTAGTTGGTTTTTTGCAGGGTGAAAAATTTGTTCGAAAATTGCGGGCAAATTTTGTTATAATAGAAAATTGTTCGCCTTGAATGGATGGGCGAAATGCGGGAATAGCTCAGTTGGTAGAGCGCAACCTTGCCAAGGTTGAGGTCGTCGGTTCGAGACCGATTTCCCGCTCCAACGAATAGCATTCATGGAGTTCCATGGAATGCAGAAAAAAAGGAGCTTCGGCTCCTTTTTTTGTTGGTGGATCGCCTAAGGGAAGCCCAGGGGTGTCCATCTACAGCCAGCTCTTTTAAGGCCTGTTTTCAGGCCATCATCCGCTCCGCGCCAAGGCGGTACTAAGTGGCGCTGGCTGCGATCCGGGCCCGGTTCTGAATTGCCCCGGATTACCTAGATAGCGTTGCAGGGTCTGCTGCATGTCGTCGCAGCTGTTGAATCGGCGGGTCTTCAGAACGTCCGCTATACGACCGTTGAACCGCTCTACCATGCCGTTGGTTCTTGGTGTTCTGGGCTTGGTCAGCCGATGCTTGATGCCCAGTTGGTCAAACGCGTGGTCGCCACTGGGCTCACGCTCCTTGCTGGCGAACAGGAGGTCCATGAACTCCTTGCCGTTGTCGGTGAGCAGCTTGCTGATCCTGATTGGGCAGGATTTGTGCAGGGCCGCCAGAAAGGCCCGGGCGCTGGCGGCTGTCTTGTTGGCCTTGAACTGAACGAACACCCATCGCCGGCTGCTCTCGTCCTGCATCTGGGGCAGGTATTTCACATCCATGTGCACATAGCCAGACTCGTAGCGCTTGAAGGCCTTGTGGGCCACGGCAGGTTGCTTGCTTCGCATGGCACCTCCGATTGGGCCTCAGTTTGAGGCTCGAAGGTGTCTACTGAACCTGGGGCGATTCATGCGACTCTACAGGTGGAAATCGCCTGCAGCTTCCGGCTGATAAAGCACTTTCCCGATCTGGATATGGCAAGTACGGCTCGGAATCCGCCAGTCGAAGGCATCGCCCTCCTTGTAGCCTAGGATCGCCGTGCCGATGCCGGAGCAAACCGATAGTTTCCCGGCGCGGTCATCTGCATCTTCTGGATAAACCAGCGCAACTTCCATCTCCTGGTCGTCTACTTGCAGCAAGGCCTTTGAGTTCATCGTGACGACATCCTCAGCCACCTGCCGTGGATCGACGACGACGGCTCGTTCGATCTCGTGCTCCAACTCAAAAATATCAGAACTCTGTTCGAGCTCGATCAGGCTCCTGAGCCGAGCCTTGTCGATTTCTGTGATGTAGATGGCCGAGGTGTGGGTTGCAGGGCTTTCGCGCAAAAGCCGGAGGTAGCGCTCCGAGTGCATGGCAAAAGAATTCATCACAGGCGTTGCGCTTTCCAGCAAGAAGCCGCTGCGCAGGAATGCCTTCAGTGACCGCGCGTTGTCTGGGTGGATTTTGGCGATGAGCTTCTCGGCTCGCATATCGAAGAAAGCGAGTTTCATGCCTTCGCGGATCGCGCTGGCGCCTAGTTTGCGCCCCCAGTTGTCACGGTCGCCAATGACCAGAACCATTTCGCAGTCCGGGCCCTTCTTGACGAGACGCACGAACCCGACTGGTACGTCGTGTCGGTCATAGGCCATGAAAAATCTGCCGCCTTGGTTGAACAGATGGGTCAGGATCGGCAACTGAACTCGACCGATGACCTGTTCAATGAACCGGGAGACATGGCGCGAATCGCTCAGGTAGCGCGTGACGCCCTCATCTTCCAACCAGTCCATCAGAGTCAGCGCGTTGGCCCGGGTGATCTCCGGACACAGGGAAATGAAAGGCTTGTTCATCTTCACCCCATTGGGTTTCAAGTATGAAAGCCTTTCATGGCCTCGGCCATGACGGTTCTTTCGACGGGGTGCTCATTCTAAGGTAAGGCGGGCGCCGTGCTTCGGGGAGTCAGGAGGGGAGAGACCCTGGCCAACTGCGGATGCGGCTTGTGCCCATGTGTGAAACGGTCCCGGTGGGTGATCGGGGTGTTTTGCTTGGGGCGGGGCGCGGGCAGCTTGCCTAAGCGCCACCTTGGTTGCAGTTCACAGGGGCAGTGGCACTGGGGTGGTGAGGCCGGGAAGGTTTGATGGGCTAGGCGGGGCGGCTACTTCGTTGTTGTCCCGCATGGCCTGTGGGCCCTTGGACGTATGGCCGGAATGATGCTTATCTCATGAAGCGAATTAAGGCATAATCAAAGGCTTTGGTACTCCTCATCAAAAACAAGGAGTAGGGGAGTAAGGACTTAGCGCCCTGGTACAAGTCCAACTTCCTGCAACATCAAGGGAAGCTCCACGCTTCCCTTTTTTCTTGGGGTTGCTGGCTGCGGCCTCGCAGTTGCTGGCTTGAGGACATTGCACCACTGCGCTGCCCGGGTTACCCTGCGGAGCACCCGTGCGGTGCCGCACAGGCCCCGATGGTGAAATTGGTAGACACTGCGGACTTAAAATCCGCCGCTTTCCTGAAAAGGGGCGTGCCGGTTCGACCCCGGCTCGGGGCACCATCCAGATTCGAACATGTCAAGTTACAACGCTCCCTTTGAAATCCATGTGCACGGCCAGGTGCCGTTGCGTCCGGGCACGCGCTTCGAGCAGCTGCAAGAAGCGCTCAAGCCGCTGTGGAAGTACGCGGGTGCGCGTTCCCTGGCCGATGGCGCGGCCAGCGCCTACGAGGAAGAGCCCGGGATCGAATACGACGGCAAGGCCAACGTGCTGCGCATGTGCTGGACCGTCGTGGGCGACGAGGATTTCCGCCAGTCGCTCGATGAGATGTGCATGAGCCTCAATGAGCTGGCCGAGGCGGGGGCGGCCATCGAGGTGACTTTCTATGACGTCGAGTTCGACGAGGACGAAGCGCCGGACGACGCCGAGTCGCGCGACGACTTCCTGATGCTCTTCGTCGGGCCCACGCCGGCGGCCATCATGCAGGTGCAGCGCGACCTGCTGGTCCAGGACGTGGTCAACCTGATGGAGCGCCATTTCGACGGCTCCGAGCTGGGCGGCGTCGTGGCCGAGATCGACCGGCTGTTCAGCCAGCGCTTCGATGCGCTCGTCAGCTCGCTCGAGATCGGCAAGCCGCCGCGCGGCGGTGGCGGCGCGCCGGGCCATGGCGGTGGCGGCGGTGGCCGCCGGCCGCGTCACCTGCATTGAGCGCGGCGGCCATGCCCGACCGCGTGGCGCGGGCGGGCGCGGCTGCGGAAATGCCTCTGCCCTACCTGCAGGCCTACCCCCTGCCCCTGCAACAGCAGGTTCGGGCCTTGCTGGCGCGCCAGGGCACGGGCGCGTGGCTGCTGCAAAAGTACCCCCAGGCCCACGCCATGCGCACCGACAAGGCGCTGTACCAGTACACCGCCGGACTGCGTGCCCGGCATCTGCGCAATGCCGATGCGGTCAACAAGGTGCTGTTCGACAGCAAGATCCACATCGTGCGCCATGCCCTGGGCCTGCATACCAGCCGCAGCCAGGTGCAGGGAGGGCGCCTGGCTGCGCGCCACGAGATCCGCATCGCCGCGCTGTTCAAGCAGGTGCCCGAGGCGTTCCTGCGCATGATCGTGGTGCATGAGCTGGCCCACTTGCGCGAGCGCGAGCACAACAAGGCGTTCTACCAGCTGTGCGAACACATGGCGCCTGACTACCACCAGGCCGAGTTCGACGTGCGCCTGTACCTGACGCACCTGGAGCACCAGGGCGAGCCCCTGTGGGGTGCCGCCAGCGCTCAGGCGTGAGCGGGCGCGGGCACTTCCGCGGCGCTGCAGCAGTCCGCGGGTAGCTGCAGCCAGCGCGCGGCGGCGGCGCGCAGCAGGTCCAGGTCGCCGGTGGTCAGCAGGCGCAGCGCCGCATCGCTGGCCAGCGGGGCGTGGCTCGCCAGCAGGCCGGCGCCCTGCAGCAGACGCCGCGTCTGGCGCGCCACGGGCTGGCCGGTTTCGATCAACTGCACGCCGGGGCCCGCCAGGGGGCGCAGCACCTCCTGCGCGAAGACGTAGTGCGTGCAGCCCAGCACCAGGGTGTCGATGCAGCCGGCGTCGCCGCCGAACGGGCCCATGGCCTGGAGGTAGCGCGCGCACAGCGCCTGCACCTCGGCACCGGCATCGCTGGAATCCCCGCCCAGGGCGGCGCGTTCGATCGCGTAGGCCAGTCCGTCGCATGGCTGCACCACCCAGTGCACATGCCCGGGCAGCGAAGCCTGCAGCCGCGCGAACCGGGCGCTGGAGAGCGTGCCCCGGGTGCCGATCACGCCCGCGCGCCCCGTCCGGGTGGCCGCCACGGCGGGCTTGAGCGCCGGCTCCACGCCCACGAGCGGCAGGCCGGGATGGCTGGCGCGCACCTGGTCGATGGCTGCCGCCGTGGCCGTGTTGCAGGCCACCACCAGGGCCTTGATGCCGTGTATGTCGCGCAGGTGGCTGGTGATGGCCTGGGTGCGCGCGGCCACGAAGGCGTCGCCGCGCTCGCCGTAGGGGGCATGGCCGTTGTCGGCCAGGTAGACGAAGCGCTCCTGCGGCAGCTCGGCGCGCAGCGCCTGCAGCACGCTCAGCCCGCCCACGCCGCTATCGAACACACCAATGGGGGAGGAGGCAGACGGCATGGCTTGGGGTGCTGGGCAAGGGGAAGGGCGATGCGCGATTGTAGGAAACCTCCGCCGGGGCTGCGCATGCTCCTTTTTCAATAGCTTGCAGCGCTTGCTGCACGCACGCTGGAAGCGTTTTTGGCTGAAAACCGGCGCAGTCCTGTCACGCCGTGGCCGCAGCCGCCGCTTGTGGCGCGGCCTGCGGAGCGGCGTTGGCATCATCGTCCGCGGGGGCTTGCGTGTCGTCCTTGGGCTGGAGCGCGGCCAGCTTGGTGGCCAGGAAGTCGTCGAAGCCCTTTTGCACCAGGTCGAAGGTTTTCTGGATGCCCGCGGCCACATCGCTGCCTTCGCCCAGCACGCCCAGCCCCTTGAGGATTTCGTGCGCTTCGCCATAGCCCTTCTCGAAGCCGCCGCGCACCAGGTCGACGAAGTCGCGCAGCACGGTCTCGGCGTCCTTGTCGGGGTAGCGCGCGGCGTAGGCATCGAAGAAGCCCGTGGCCGCCGACAGGATGCGCCCGGCGGTGGCCTCGGCGCTGTTGTCCTGCTGCATCGCGGCCTGCAGCGCGTCGGGGCCGAACTCGGGGGCCAGCAACTCGTTGATGTGGTCGATGGCCGTGCGGTAGAGCAGGGCCATGGAGTCGTCGCCCGCCTTGATGGACACGTCCAGCGAGGCTTGCAGGATCTGCGTGTTGAGCTGGGTGCGCTGCCCGTCCGGGGTGTTCGCGGCGGCCTTGCGCGCCTCGTCCAGGGGCGTGGCCTGCGCCGTGGAGGCATTGGCGGCACCGGCGGCACCGGCGGCGCTGGTGGCCTGGGCCTGGGAGGGTTGGGTGGCGCTCAGGGCGGGCGTCGATACCATGGCTTGGCTCCTCTTGATCGGTGGATTTGTGCCGTTTTATCGGCACTTTTTCCGGGATCTTGAGCCTGTGCTCAGCCTTGTTCGGCCAGCAGGTCCTGCAGCGCCTTGACCTGCTGGCGCAGGCGCTCGTTCTCGGCTTCCAGTTCGGTCACGCGCTGGCGCAGTGCCTCGGCCGAGGCGGGCGGCGCGGCGCCTTCGTCCGGCGCGGCGGCGGGGGCCTCGGCCTTGGGCTTCTTCTTGGCGTCGCGCACGCGGCGGGCGGCCTGCTTGAGTTCCTGCGCGCCCCCGGCGGCCACGGTTTTCTGCTCCTCCACGGGCAGCGTCGCCACCACGGCCGCGGCGTTGAGCGACAGCTCGCCCGACTTCACGGCGGCCACCACTTCGGGCGCGGCGTTCTGGTGGATGGCCTCGATCATCTTCACCTGGCTGGCCGTGAGGCGCGCGGCACGCGCCAAGGCCTCGCGCGTGTCCAGCGCGTCGTCCGGCACCTTGGGCACGCTGGCCAGCGCCTGGGCCACCACGGGGTCGGTGTCGCCTTCCCAGGGGGCCTGGGCCTCGGGCGCCTGGGCGGCTTCGGCCCGGGCGGCCACCACGGCGGCAGCGGCGGCCGCGCGGCGGCTGGCGATGATCTCGCGCTTGCGCAGCGCCAGCACGCCGCGCTGGAACTCCGACACGCTGCGCCGGCCCAGGTGCTGGTCGATCATCCACAGGTGCACGTCCTCCATGTTCTGGAACCGCGTGTTCTGCACCGTCTGGAACGGCAGGCCGTGCTGGGTGCAGATGCGGTAGCGGTTGTGCCCGTCCACCAGGACGTTGCCCCACAGCACCAGCGCGTCGCGGCAGCCTTCTTCCAGGATGCTGCGCTCCAGCGCTTCGTTTTCTTCGGGGGTCAGGGGATCGATGTAGGCCAGCAGTTCGGGCAGGACGGTGATGTCGGGCGGGGTGGTCGTGGTCATGGGGGAGCGTGGAAAGCGAAAAGGCCCCTGCGGGCCTTGGTGCTATGGAAAAAGAAGCGGGCAGCGCTTGCCCTGTCTCGATTCTAGATGGGAATGGCCTTGGAATCCTTGCTGGCCCAGCGCGGGCAGCTATGGTTTTTGCACCCCAGGGGTTTTGTCAATCATTGTGAATACCTCCGGTGATATGAGAACTTGGGAGTGCTCGCCTATGGCAGCGTGAGGGGGCTTGCTTGAAGAATCCGGCTGCCATCGATTCGTTCCCATGCAGCCGCCCGATTTTCCCCCACCCACCATCGCCGTCGTCGAGGACGACGCGGACATGCGTGCCAGCGTCTGCAGCTTTCTGCGCCAGCGCGGCATGCAGGCCTGGGGAGCCGAGTCGGCCGAGGATTTCTACGTGCGCCTGCTGCGCGGGCAAGCCGACCTGGCCGTGGTCAATCTCGGCCTGCCGGGCGAAAGCGGCCTGAGCCTGGTGCGCCGCCTGGCGCAGCGCGGCATGCCCGCGGTCGTGCTGACCGCCCGGGGCGATGTGCAGAGCCGCATCGCCGGGCTGGAGGCCGGTGCGCTGCAGTATTTCGTCAAGCCCGCGGACCTGGGCGAGCTGGCCGCCGGCATCCGCTCGCAGCTGCGCCGCACCCGCATCGGCGCCGCCCATGCCGCCATGCCGTGGCACCTGGATGCCAGCCAGCGGCCCCGGCTGGTCGCCCCCAACGGGCGCGCCGTCGAACTCACCACGCGCGAGCTGGAGCTGCTGGGCAGCCTGATGGCGGCGCAGGGCGCGCTGGTTTCCAAGCAGGCGCTGTTGCAGGCCCTGGGCGCGAGCAGCGCGAAGAACGGCTTCCACCGCATCGAATCGTCGCTCACCCGCCTGCGGCGCAAGACGCTGGAGGGCACGGGCCTGCCGCTGCCCGTGCGGGCGGTGTTCGGCAAGGGATTGGTGTTCGTCCAGTGAGCCACGCCGACGCACGCATGGCCGCCAGGGCGGCCCGTTTTGTTCAACCACACCGAGGAGAAACCATGAACCACAAGAAACCAACCCGGGCGGCGCGCGCGCTGCTCGCCGGCCTCATGGCAGCCGCTGCGCTGCCCGCGGCGCACGCGGGCTTCACCAACGGCAGCTTTGCCGACCCGGTGGACACCGGCTGGAACCCGCACGGCTACCAGCGCCGCTACCTGACGCCAGGCTTCGTGAAGAACACCGCCCTGACGCCCATCGTGCCCCAGACGTTCGCCGACCTGGGCCTGCAGAACATGGACACCGGGGCCTACACCAGCCAGTCCGCCACCCGGCAGGGGGCGGGGAGCGCGACCAATACGGGCAGCAACCTGTCCTGGCCATCCGGGAACGCGCTGCGCGTGCACTCCGACACCACGGGCAACAACACCAAGGCCAGCTCCGTGCACCAGGAAATCACGCTCGCGGCGGCCGACCGCGACCCGGCCACGGGCAAGTTCCACCTGCGCTTCCTCGGCGCGCCCGTGCTGGAGAACTACGCCAGCCACAACGGCACGAACCAGGCCTACTTCTTCATCGAGGTGGTCAAGGACGACGGCACGCCCAATGCCAAGGTGCTGTACACCACCTACAACTTCGCCAACCAGCCCAGCGTGGTGTTCCATGCGGCCGGCAGCTACCAGTACACCGATTGGGTGAACTTCGACATCGCGCTCGACACCACCGGCCCCAACGCCGTGGCGGAGAACGACAAGGTCACGCTGCGCGTGGTGGCCGCGGGCTGCGGCGACACGGCGCACGCGGGCGCGTTCTACATGCGCGAGGTGCGCACCGGGGCCAACGCCGTCAGCCAGGCCGACAGCATCTGGGTCACCGTGAGCGCTGAGCCCGAGGTGCGCAAGTACGTCAACGCCGACGGCAGCACCACCATCGAATACACCTACACCTACAAGAACATCGGCACCAACGCGGTCAGCGGCGTGAAGGTCGAGCCCGCGCTGCCCGTGACCTCCGACGGCAAGCGCACCGTGTTCGACGGCATCGGCGTGCCGACGGCGGGCACCACCAAGAGCTGCACTGCGCCGCAAGGGGCGGAACCCGCGAGCGTGAATACGCCCTGGTCCGCGTCGTGCGCCATCGGCGACCTGGCGCCGGGCGAGCAGGGCACCTTCACCATGAAGGTGCGCGTGCCGGCCGGCACCACGGGCGACGCAGTGAACAACGGCACCTACCCCATCTCGGCCACCGACATCGACCCGCAGTCCGGCCAGATGGTGCAGACCAAGCTGTACGCCGACATGGTGCCCGACACCACCAACGTGCCCGCCACGCTGGGGCTGAACCAGCCCGTGCCGCCCACCGCCTCGTTCTCGTGCAAGAACGAGGGCGCGACCCAGGCCAGCGCCGCCACCTGTGCTATTGGCGGCCTGCCCACGGGCGTGGTCACCGGCCAGTGCAGGATCAAGGACATCAATGGCGCGAACGAGACCAACTGGAGCGGCCCCGCCGCCGTGCCCGTCGGCGCCACGGTGACGTGCCCGCTCACTGGCACGCCCACCGACGAGGCCGATGTCGGTGTTCCCAAGACCACCACGGTCACGGGCAACGCCGGCAACCACGGCAACCCGGGCAACAACAGCGCACCCAGGCAGGTGACGGTGGGCGGGCCGCACGTCACCATCAACCTGGGCGGCCTGCCCAAGGGCGTCGTGGGCCAGCCCTACAAGGGCAGCTTCACCTGCACGAGCGATGGCGCCATCGACGCCACCAACGCGCGCTGCGGCGTCACCGGCCTGCCCGATGGGGTGACCGTGGGCCAATGCACCATCGACACCGCCACCCCCGCCGCCAACTGGGCGCCGGGCGAAACCATCCCCGTGGGCAAGGTGGTGACCTGTCCGGTCGCCGGCACGCCCGCCAAGACCAGCGGCCCGGTGACCGGCACGGCCGGCTCGGGCAGCTTCCCCGACGACGTGCAGACCGTGCCCGCCGGCGACGTGGCCAGGCCCGCGCCCGCAGGCGCGCAGGCCATTCCCACGCTGTCCGAGTGGGGCCTCATCCTCCTGTCGGCGCTGATGGGGCTGTTCATGGCGCGCCGCCGCCAGCGCGGCTGAACGGGGCGGGCAGCTTGCCAGCGGCGCTACCCGGCGCCGCTGGCTTTTTTGCATAAAAAGTGGCTGTAACGCGCATGTAGCAAGCGCGGGCAGCTATTGTTTTTGAAGTCTTTGACAAGGGGCTCCGCGCCATGCGATTCACTCCACCCTGCCTGGCGCTGTGCGCGGCCCTGCTGGCCGCGCAGGGCATGGCGCACGAGGCGCCGCCCGCCCGCGGGAAAGCCCCCCGCAAGACCGCCTTTCCCGCCCGCCAGAGCGGCCTGTGGGAGGTGACGGTGCGCAGCGACGACCTGGTGCTGAAGCGCGCAGGCCAGGCGCCGCACAGGCCGCAGACGGTGCGCATGTGCACCAGCGCCGAGGCCGAGCCGGTGATGCTGCTGGCGCTGGTGCCCAGCCAGGAGGATTGCCATGCGGTCAAGGTGACCCGGCGCCCGCCGAAGGCCGGCGCGGGGTACGCCATCGCCACCGTGTGCTACGTGCATGACAACCGCGTGGACGCGCGCATCGAACTGCAGGGCGACCTGCGGTCCGCCTACCGCGGCACCTTCGACGTGACGTATGCCCAGACGCCCATGGGCAACACGGGCCGCATGGCGTTCGAGGGCCGCCGGCTCGGCGCCTGCCCGGCGGGCCAGCGCCCCGGCGACATGGTGCTGCCCAATGGCGTGACGGTGAACGTGGTGGACGACAGGAAGCGCGCGCAAGGCCGGGCGCATGGCCACGCCCATTGACATGGAGGGACGGAGCCTGGCCGCCATGCCCTGAACCCGGGCGCCGCATAATTTCACGGTTTTGTGCATGCCTGGAGCGCCCTTTCGTGAAAAATGTTTTCGTTCTCAACGGCCCTAACCTGAACCTGCTGGGCACGCGCGAGCCCGCCGTGTACGGCGCGCACACGCTGGCCGATGTCGAGGCCCTGTGCCAGCAGGCCTGCGCGCGCCACGGGCTGGCGCTGCAGTTCCGCCAGAGCAACCACGAGGGCGATCTGCTGGACTGGCTGCACGAGGCCGGCCGCCTGCACGCCCGGGGCGAGCTGGCGGGCGTGGTGCTGAACGCCGGGGCCTACACGCACACCAGCGTGGCGCTGCTCGACGCCATCAAGGGCACGGGCGTGCCGCTGATCGAGCTGCACATCAGCAACGTGCATGCGCGCGAGCCCTTTCGCCACCATTCCTACATTTCGGCCGTGGCCCGTGCCGTGGTGTGCGGCCTGGGCGTGGCCGGCTACGGCCTGGCGATCGACGCCATCGCCCAGTGGTAGCACTGCCTGCAGACATGGCGCGCCTGCAGGCGCAGGCGCGGCGCCTCGCCACGCCGATGGCGGCGGGCGAAATCGTCTGGCACGCCTGGGGCGTGCCGCGCGCGGGCGTGGCGCCGCTGGTGCTGCTGCACGGCGGCAGCGGCAGCTGGACGCACTGGCTGCGCAATATCGACACGCTGCTGGCCGAGGGCCGCGAGGTGTGGGCCCCCGACCTGCCGGGGTTTGGCGACTCGGCTCCGCCGCCCGGCGGGCATGATGCCGACGCCATGGTCGCCCCGCTGCACGCCGGGCTGCGGGTGCTGCTGGGCGCGCAGCCGTGCGATCTGGTGGGTTTTTCGTTCGGCGGCATGGTGGCGGGCCTGCTGGCGGCGGCGCACCCCCCGGCGGTGCAGCGCCTGGTGCTGGTGGGGGCGCCGGCCATGGGCGTGGTGCCCGAACGCCAGTTCACGCTCAAGGGCTGGCGCCACCTGCCCACGCAGGCAGAGCAGTTGCAGGCGCACCGCGACAACCTGGCGGCGCTGATGCTGTCCGACCCGTCGCACATCGACGATGCCACGCTGGCGCTGCACATCCACAACGTGGCGCGCGACCGCCTGCCGCGCCGGCGGCTGGCGCACACCGACATTCTGGCGCGTTCGCTGCCGCAGGTGCGCTGCCCGGTGCATGCCATCTATGGTGCCAGCGATGCGCTGTACAAGCGCTGGATCACCGCGCTGGAGGCCGCTTTCCGGGCCACGGGGGCACCGTTCGCGGGCATGGCGCTGGTGCCCGGCTGCGGCCATTGGGTGCAGTACGAGCAGCCCGGCGCCTTCCACGCGGCGCTGCGCGAGGCGCTGGCCTGAGCGCGGCAGGGAACCAAGGAGCCAGACATGGGTTCGCAGCCCCCATTGCAGGTGCCGGAGCACGAGGTGCAGATCACCGCCATGCGCGCCCAGGGCGCGGGCGGGCAGAACGTGAACAAGGTGTCGAGCGCGGTGCATCTGCGCTTCGACATCACGGCGTCGTCGCTGCCGCTGCCGGTGCAGCAGCGCCTGCTGGCCCTGCGCGACGGGCGCATCACCCAGGACGGGGTGCTCATCATCAAGGCCCAGCAGCACCGCAGCCAGGAGCTGAACCGGGCCGACGCCTGGGCGCGCCTGCTGGCACTGGTCAACAGCGTGGCCACGCCGCCGCGCGCGCGCCGCGCCACACGGCCCACCCTGGCGTCGCAACAGCGCCGGCGCGAGAGCAAGCGCTTGCGCGGCGCCGTCAAAGTGTTGCGCGGACGGGTCGAATCGGACTGAAAAGACGCGCGATTGTTGCGTTTTTCGCAATGCTCAATCCCGCCTCTGCGGCTTGGTGGGAGGCGGGAGGAACCCTACATTCATGGCTCCAAGGAGTTTTGCCATGTCTGCCGTCTTGCCCGTTACCGCCCCTGCTGCCTCCGTTTCCGCTGCGGCTGCCGCGCCGCAACTGCCGGCGCTGTTCGTCTCGCATGGGGCGCCGTTGTTCGCCATCGAGGCGGGCGAGACCGGGCCAGCGCTCACGCGCTGGGGGCAGGCCCTGCGCGCGCGCTTCCCGGGCCTGCGCGGCGTGGTCATCCTGTCGCCGCACTGGATGGCGCCTTCCATCGAGGTCATGGCGGGCGCGGCCCCCGCCACCTGGCATGACTTTGGCGGCTTTCCGTCCGCGCTGTACGCCCTGCGCTACCCGGCGCCCGGCGCGCCCGCGCTGGCCGAAGAGGTGCTGGCGCTGCTGCACGCAGCCGGGCTGGCGGCGCAGGGCAACGCGCAGCGCCCGTTCGACCATGGTGCCTGGGTGCCGCTCATGCACCTGTTTCCTGCTGCCGATGTGCCCGTGGTGCAGGTGGCGCTGCCCGTGGCGGCGGGCCCGGCGCAGGCGTATGCCATGGGTGCCGCGCTGCGGAGCCTGCGCGCCCAGTGCGTGCTGGTGGCGGGCTCGGGCAGCATGACGCACAACCTGCGCGAGTTCGTGGGCGGGGTGCAAGCGCCTGCACCGTACGTGCAGGCATTCAGCCGCTGGGTGGAGGACGCCATCCGGCGGCAGGACCTGCCCGCGCTGCTGGACTACCGCCGCCAGGCCCCGCACGCGCAGCGCGCCCACCCGACGCAGGAGCATTTCCTGCCGCTGTTCTTCGCGTTGGGCGCGGCGGGCGAAGGCTGGCAGGCCGGGTACCTGAGCCGCGAGGTGATGTATGGCATGCTCGCCATGGACAGTTTCGCGCTCGGCGCCGCCGCGTGACGGGGCGTGCCATTCCCTCGCCTTACCAGGAGCCTTCCCCCATGCTGGACCTGCCATTCACCTTCCAGCACCGCCCCGCGAACCCGGCGGTGCGCCACCCCTGGCTGCTCGTGCTGATGCACGGCGTGGGCAGCAACGAGCACGACCTGTTCGGCCTGGCGCCGCAGATTCCCGAGGCGTTCCATGTGCTCAGCCTGCGTGCGCCGTTCCGCATGGGGCCGGGCGCGTTCGCGTGGTTCGATTTTTCCATCGAGCCCAACGGCGAGCGCACCATCAACGAGGCCCAGGAGGCGCAAAGCCGCGCCCTGCTGGCGCAGGCCCTGTCCTCGGCCGCCAGCCAGCTGGGCGTGGCGCCCGAGCACGTGGTGGTGGGCGGCTTCAGCCAGGGCGGCATCATGGCGCTGTCGCTGCTGCTTTCGCGCCCCGAGCTGATGCGCGCCGCCCTGGTGTGGCACAGCCGGCTGCTGCCGCAGATCGTGCCCCACATCGCCGCGCCCGATGCCTTCCATGGCAAGCACCTGTGGGTCAGCCACGGCACGCACGACAACGTGATTCCCCTGGCCGCGGCGCAGTCCATCCGCCGCCAGGTGCAGGCCCTGCCGCTGCACCTGGCGTACGAGGAGTTCGCCAGCGCCCATGAAATCCGCCCGGCCGAACTGGCCCACACGGTGGCCTGGCTGCAGGGGCTGTACGGCGCAGTGTGAGGCCGTCGGCGTGGCCGGCACTGTGCGATGCCCCGTGAAAAGCCTGCCCCCGGGCGCCATGGATGCACGTATATTCCTGCATCTCTTCGCTCAACAGGAGGTCCTATGCCCTTGCGCAATCCGCTGTCTGCCTGGACGTTTGGCCCGATCCGCGCCCGCTGCTGCGCCTGCGGCAGTGCTGGTTGCGACCGGCTGCACCAGAGGGTGATGGCCGACATGTCGCGCCGTTTCTTTTTGGGCGGGGCGGCGGCCATGCTGGCTCCCTTCGCGCTGGGGCCGGAACTGGCCCTGGCGCAAACGGCGCCCAGCCGGCCGCGCACCCTGCTGACCAACTTGCGCTTGTTCGATGGCAGCGGCCAGCGCGTGCGCCAGGGCGTGCAGGTACTGATCGAAGGGGACCGCATCCAGGCGCTGCTGGGGGCGGGCGAGCAGGTGGCGGATGCCCAGGTGATCGACTGCCAGGGCAAGCTGGTGATGCCGGGGCTGATCGACGCGCACTGGCACGCCATGCTGGCGGGGATTCCGGAGATGGTGGCCATGACTTCGGATGTGGGCTATCTGTACCTGAGTGCCGCGCAAGAGGCGCAGCGCACGCTGCTGCGGGGCTTTACCTCGGTGCGCGATGCGGGCGGCCCGTCCTTCGCCTTGAAGCGGGCGATCGACGAAGGCATGGTGGCGGGCCCGCGCATCTTCTCCAGCGGGGCCATGATTTCGCAGACCTCCGGCCACGGGGATTTCCGCCTGCGCACCGAGTTGCCGCGTGCGGACAACGAACCCTTGAGCCTGATCGAGCGCGTGGGCGTGGCGATGATCGCCGACGGCGAAGACCAGGTGCTGCGCCGCGTGCGCGAGCAGCTCATGCTGGGGGCCACGCAGATCAAGATGCTGGCGGGCGGTGGCGTGGCCTCGATGTACGACCCGCTGGACAGCACCCAGTTCACCGACAAGGAGCTGCGCGCCGGCGTGGCCGCCGCCGACGACTGGGGAACCTACGTCATGGCCCATGTCTACACGCCCAAGGGCATTCAGCGCTCCATCCGCGCGGGGGTGAAAAGCATCGAGCATGGCCAGCTGGCGGATGAGGAAAGCGTGCGCATGATGCGTGGCGAAGGCGTGTGGTGGTGCCTGCAGCCCTTTTTCGACGATGGCGAGGGCAATGCCTACGCCGACCCCCAGCGCCAGGCAAACAAGCGCAAGACCTCCGAGGGCACCGAAAAAGCCTATGCCATGGCGCAAAAGCATGGCGTCAAGACGGCCTGGGGCACCGACATCCTGTTCAACCCCAAGAACACGGCCAGCCAGGGGCGGCATCTGGCCAAGCTCACCCGTTTTTACGACCCGCTCACCCTGCTGGCCCAGGCCACGGGCGTGAATGGCGAGCTGCTGGCGCTGTCGGGCGAGCGCAACCCCTATCCCCACACCCTGGGGCGTATCGCCGCCGGGGCGTGGGCCGATATCCTGGTGGCCGACGGCGACCCCGGCGCGAACCTGGACTTCCTGACCGAGCCCGAGCGCAATCTGCGCCTCATCATGAAGGGCGGCAAGGTCTACAAGAACACCCTGGGTTGAGGCGTTGCCGTCCATGTCCTGGATGCGCGTTGGCCTGCTGTGGCTGCTGTGTTGCCTGGGCATGGGCCCTGCGGGGGCGCAGGATGCGCAGCCGGACACCCGCCAGCCGCAGGTGCTGCGCGTGTACAGCCGCAGCATCACGACCCTGGCCGGGGAGGTGGGGGGCTACTCTCCCAGGGACCGAGCGGAGGCGGCGGAGCAGCGCATCGAAAAAACCTTCAACGCCCAGCCCCGGGCGCGCGTGAGCAGCCGGGTCGATGACAAGGGCGCGGCCATTCTGCTGGGCGGCCAGCTGGCGTTTTACCTGCGCCCTGCGGACATCAACACCATGGACGGCGAAACCCTGGAGCAGCGCGTACAGGAAGCCGTGCAAGCCCTGGAGCTGGTGCGCGAAGACTTGAGCGTGCTGCACAACCCGCAAGCCATGGCCAAGATGGTGGCCTGGGTGCTGCTGGCCACCGCAGCGGCCGCGCTGGCCTTGAAGCTGCTCTGGCGTCTGCGCCGCTGGGCGCTGCAGCGGCTGCGCCATTGGGTACACCCGGCGGTGCGCTGGGCGGGGGTGGTGGCCGGGCGCAGGGTGCGCATTGCCGTGCGCTGGGTGTACTACGCCATGGCCCTGGTTTTCACGCTGCTGGCGCTGGGGCTGGTGCATGCCTGGCTGTCGGTGGTGTTGCACCAGATTCCCTATACCCGCGCCTGGAGCCTGAACCTCAACAGCCTGCTGTGGGAGTTTGCCCAGGACCGCCTGTGGGCGGTGCTGGAGCTGCTGCCCAATCTGCTCATCGCCCTGGTGATTCTGCTGGCAGCACGCTACACGGCCCGCTTCGTGGCGTACCTGTTCGGGCGCATCGAGCGTGGCGATCTGGTGCTGGCCCAGTTCGACCGCGACACCGCCGCCACCACGCGGCGTTTGCTGGTGTTTGCCGTGTGGGTGTTCGCCCTGGCGATGGCCTACCCCTATTTGCCTGGGGCGCAGACCGAGGCGTTCAAGGGGCTGTCGGTGATGATCGGCCTGATGGTGTCGCTGGGCGCGTCCAGCCTGGTGGGGCAGTTTGCCTCGGGGCTGATCCTGATTTACTCCCGGGCGCTGAAAGTGGGGGAGTACGTGCAGATCGGCGAGGTCGAGGGCACGGTGGCGCAAATCGGCCTGTTCGCCACCAAGCTCCACACCAATTTGCGCGAGGAAGTGAACATCCCCAATTCGGGCCTGGTGGGCGAGAAGGTGAAGAATTTCTCGCGCCTGACCCGGGGCGGCGGGGTATTCATTGCCGTGAACGTGACGGCTGGCTATGACACGCCCTGGCGGCAGGTCGAGGCCATGCTGCTGGAAGTGGCCGGCGAGACCCCGGGCGTGCGCCTCCACCCCGCGCCCAAGGTGCTGCAGAAAAAGCTCTCGGACACCTGCGTGGAATACGAGCTGCGCGTGGCGATCGACGAACCCAAGCACCAGGCTGCCATCGTCAGCCTGCTGCACGGCAAGGTGCAGGATGTGTTCGCCCGGCAGGGCGTGGCCATGCTCTCGCCCCAGTACATCGTGGAAGTGGGGCAGGAGCCGCCCGCATCGACAGGCGGTTGAAAAGCGGGAGCCCGGCGGCAAAAAAAAGCGGGCCTGGGCCCGCTGAAAGCATGTGTGCGCGGGGCGTTCAGTCGCCCGCTTCGCCCATCTGCGACTGGAGGTAGTTCTGCAGGCCGACCTTGTCGAGCAGGTCGATCTGGGTTTCCAGGAAGTCGATGTGCTCCTCGGTGTCCTCGAGGATTTCCTGCAGCAGGTCGCGCGAGACGTAGTCGCGCACCGCTTCGCAGTGGGCGATGCCTTCCTTGAGGGTGGCTTGCGCGCCTTGCTCCGCGCGCAGGTCGCAGGCCAGGATCTCGGGCACGTCCTCGCCGATCTGCAGCTTGCCCAGGTCCTGCAGGTTGGGCAGGCCGTCGAGCACGAAGATGCGGTCCATCAGCGCGTCGGCGTGCTTCATCTCGCCGATGGACTCCTGGTACTCCTTCTTGGCCAGCTTGTCGAAGCCCCAGTGCTTGAGCATGCGGTAGTGCACGAAGTACTGGTTGATGGCCGTCAGCTCGTTCTTGAGCTGGGCCTGCAGGTAGGTGATGGCCTGTGCGTCGCCTTGCATCGTGGGGCTCCCGGTATCTGTGGTGTGAATGGCGGGATTGTCATCGCACACCCGGGGCCGGGCAAGGCGGCGGCGCGCAAGACCCTGTTTTGCCGGTTGGGCTGCTATTCAACCTGACACGCATTCGTATCCGGTGGGCCGGGCGTGCGTTTTAATAGCTATTGACAATTAACATTATCGAATAGATTGATTGGATTGATTGTTGCGATGGGGATAGACTTCATCCCCGTCATCACTCGACTCCAACCGAAAGGAAACCGCAATGTCCCTGATCAATACGCAAGTGCAACCGTTCAAGACCACCGCCTTCGTGAACCGCAACGGCAAGGGTGAGTTCATCGAAGTGACCGAGCAGAGCCTCAAGGGCAAGTGGTCCGTGCTGATCTTCATGCCGGCTGCCTTCACGTTCAACTGCCCCACCGAGATCGAGGACGCTGCCGAGCACTATGCCGAGTTCCAGAAGGCCGGTGCCGAGGTCTACATCGTCACCACCGACACGCACTTCTCGCACAAGGTGTGGCACGAGACCTCCGACGCCGTGGGCAAGGCCAAGTTCCCCCTGGTCGGCGACCCGACGCACCAGCTGACCAACGCCTTCGGCGTGCACATCCCCGAAGAAGGCCTGGCGCTGCGCGGCACCTTCGTGATCAACCCCGATGGCGTGATCAAGACCGTGGAAATCCACTCCAACGAAATCGCCCGCGACGTGTCGGAAACCCTGCGCAAGCTCAAGGCCGCCCAGTTCACGGCAGCGCATCCTGACCAGGTGTGCCCCGCCAAGTGGAAGGAAGGCGCCAAGACCCTGACGCCTTCGCTGGACCTGGTCGGCAAGATCTAATCCGCGCTTCTCTACAGCCGGACAGTGCCATGGCGCCATGCGCCATGCCGTCCGGCTTTTTTTCGCCCTCATATTTCCAACAAATTCGCAAAGGACCGCCATGCTCGACGACCAACTCAAATCCCAACTCGCCGCCTACCTGGAGCGCGTGACGCAACCGTTCGAGCTGGTGGCATCGCTGGACGACAGCGAGACGGCGGCGCAGATGCGCGAGCTGCTGACCACCATCCAGGGCCTGCGCGGCGACAAGATCACGCTGCGCCTGGACGGCCAGGATGCGCGCAAGCCCTCGTTCTCGCTGCAGCGCGCGGGCACGCAGCAGTCCCTGCGCTTCGCCGGCCTGCCGTTGGGGCATGAGTTCACGTCGCTGGTGCTGGCGCTGCTGTGGACCGGCGGCCACCCGCCGAAGGTGGAGCAGGACCTGATCGAGCAGGTGCAGGCGCTCGACGGTGACTTCAATTTCGAGGTCTACATGAGCCTGACCTGCCACAACTGCCCCGACGTGGTGCAGGCGCTGTCGCTCATGGCCGTGCTCAACCCCAAGGTCAAGACCACGGTGATCGAAGGCGGCGCCTTCCAGCAGGAGGTGACTGAGCGCGAGATCATGGCCGTGCCCATGGTCTACCTCAATGGCCAGGTGTTCGGCGCGGGCCGCATGGAGCTGGCCGAGATCGTCGCCAAGCTCGACACCGGCGCCGCCGCGCGCGAGGCCGCCAAGCTCTCGGCCAAGGACGCATTCGACGTGCTGGTCATCGGCGGCGGCCCGGCCGGCGCCGCGGCCGCGGTGTACGCGGCGCGCAAGGGCATCCGCACCGGCGTCGCGGCCGAGCGCTTCGGCGGCCAGGTGAACGACACGCTGGACATCGAGAACTACATCTCCATCCCCAGGACCGAGGGCCCGCAGTTCGCCGCCGCGCTGGAGCGCCACGTGCGCGAGTACGAGGTGGACATCATGAACCTGCAGCGCGCCAAGGCGCTCAGGCCCGCCGCCACGGCCGGCGGCCTGGCCGAGGTGGAAATGGACAACGGCGCCGTGCTCAGGGCCAAGAGCGTCATCCTCTCGACCGGCGCGCGCTGGCGCAACATGAACGTGCCCGGCGAGGAGCAGTACCGCACCAAGGGCGTGGCCTACTGCCCGCACTGCGACGGCCCGCTGTACAAGGGCAAGCGCGTGGCCGTGATCGGCGGCGGCAACTCGGGCATCGAGGCCGCGATCGACCTGGCCGGCGTGGTGGCGCACGTCACCGTGTTCGAGTTCATGCCCCAGCTCAAGGCCGACGCCGTGCTGCAGAAGAAGCTCGCCAGCCTGCCCAACGTGGACGTGGTGCTGAACGCCCAGACCACCGAGGTGCTGGGCGACGGCAGCAAGGTCAACGCGCTGGCCTACAAGGACCGCGCCACGGGCGAGGAAAAGCGCGTGGAGCTCGAAGGCATCTTCGTGCAGATCGGCCTGCTGCCCAACACCGACTGGCTCAAGGGCACGGTGGAGCTCTCCAAGTTCGGCGAAATCGTGATCGACGCCAAGGGCCACACCAGCGTGCCCGGCGTGTTCGCCGCGGGCGACTGCACCACGGTGCCGTACAAGCAGATCATCATCGCCGCCGGCGCAGGCGCCACGGCCGCGCTCTCCGCGTTCGACCACATCATCCGCAATTGAGGCTGTCGAAAACCATAGCTGCTCGCGCTTGCCTGGCCTCGTTTTGCAAGGCTTTTTAGCCTGAAACCAAGGCCAGCCAAGCGCTGGCAGCTACTGAAAAAGAAGCGCCCTGGTGCCATGCCCAGGGCGCTTTCTTCTGGGGCGCGCGGCCCGGCGCGCGCCAGGCATGTTCGGGGGTGATCGTTACAATCGAGAGCGATTCCCATTCATCGCCATGCCTTCGCACCTCCATGCCCTCCACGTCCTCTACGCAGACCACCACGGCTGGCTGCTGGGCTGGCTGCGCCGCAGGCTGGGCTGCCCGCATGGCGCGGCGGACGTGGCGCAGGACACCTTCGTGCGCATCCTCGCCTCGCGCGACGCGCTGCTGGGCCTGCGCGAGCCGCGCGCCTACCTCACCACCACCGCGCAGCACCTGCTGATCGACCGCGCGCGCCGCCAGGCGCTGGAGCGCGCCTACCTCGCCGAACTGGCCGCGCTGGCCGACAGCCAGCCGGGCCTCGCGCCCTCGCCCGAAGACACCCTCGCCGCACTGCAGGCGCTGCAGCAGATCAGCGCCGCGCTCGACGGCCTGCCGCCCAAGCCCGCGCGCGCCTTCCTGCTGCACTACCTGGACGGCGAGCCGCAGGACGCCATCGCCGCCTCGCTCGGCGTCTCCCCCCGCATGGTGCGCAAATACCTGGTGCAGGCGCTGCTGCACTGCCATACCGCCATGGACCGGACCATGGCCGGCGGCGCATGACGGTACGCGCGCCCGACCTCATCGCCGAAGAAGCCGCGCAATGGCTGGTGCGTCTGGGCGCCGGCGCACCCGACACACCCGACGAAGCCGCCCGCGCCGCCTTCGCCGCCTGGAAGGCCGCCGACCCGCGCCACGCCGAGGCCGCGCGCGGCATGGAAGCCCTGCTGGAGCGCATGCAGGGCCTGCGCGCGCAGGCCGGCGGCCACGCGCGCCCGGCGCAGGCCGCGCTCAGCGCCGCGCTCGCCGCCGGACGGCGCCGCCGCATCGCCCGCGCGGGCGCCGCGCTGGCCCTGGCGTTCGCCCTGGCCGTGCCCGCCGCCGTTGTGCTGCACGCCTGGCCGCCCGCCTACCTGCTGGCCGACCTGCGCACCGGCACCGGCGAATGGCAGACCCGCGAACTTGCCGACGGCACCCGCATCGCCCTGCGCGGCGGCAGCGCCGTGAACCTGCGCTACGACGCGGCGCGGCGCACGCTGGAGCTGGTGCAGGGCGACATCCTGGTGGACGTGGCGAAGGACGCCGCCCGCCCCTTCGTCGTGCAGACCGCGCACGGCCGCATCCGCGCGCTGGGCACGCGCTTCGTGGTCGAGCGGCAGCCCGGCGCCACCGTGCTCTCCATGCTTGAATCCGCCACCGAAGTCACGCCCGCCGGCGCCGCGCCGCTGCGCGTGCAGGCGGGCGAGCGCCTGCGCTTCACCGCCGCCGGGGCCGAGCCCCTCACCGCGCTGGACGCCGCCAGCACCGAGGGCGCCTGGCGCCGCCGCCAGCTCGTGGTGCACGACCAGCCGCTGCCCGAGGTGCTCGACGCCCTGGCGCGCCAGCGCCCCGGCTACCTGCACTACGACCGCGCGGCGCTCGAAGGCATCCGCGTCTCGGCCGTGCTGCCGCTGGACGACACCGGCCGCGCGCTGCAACTGCTGGTCGATGGCTTTCCGCAACTGCGGGTGCGCATGGTCACGCGGTATCTCGCCATGGTGGACGTGGCGCCGCAGCCCTGAAGAGCCTGCGGCGGCCGGTGTGGCCGCGGGTGGCGCCAAGACTCCTTTTTTGATAGCTGCCAGCGCTTTCTGCATAAGCGCCAGGAGCCAATTCCATTGAAATTCCGCAGGCCGCCATGCGCGTGGCCCTTGCGGAAAGCACGCTGCCCGGGTTCCGCTTTTCGCCGCCCGTCCGTCAAGCGCAAGGAAAGCAACAGAAAGGGAACCACCATGCCGACATCCAACCGACACCTTGCCCGGCGCCATGCGGGCGGGCGCCTCAAGCCCCTGGCCGCCGCAGTGGCGCTGGCCGCCGCCTTCTGCGCCTTGCCCGGCCCCGCCGCCGCGCAGGCCCCGGCGGCCGCGAGCTACAGCATTCCGCCCGGCCCACTGGCCGAGGCGCTCAACCGCTTCGCCCAGCAAAGCGGCGCCGCGCTGGTGGTCGACACGGCCAGGGTGCGCGGCCTGCAGTCGCCGGGGCTGCAGGGGCGGTATGGCGTGGAGGACGGCTTCGCCGCACTGTTGCGCGGCACCGGGCTGGCGCTGGGCAAGACGGACGCGGGCTATGTGCTGGTGGCGGCGCCGCAAGGCGCGCAGGCGCCAGCGGCGGCCGGTGGCGGCGCGGCAACTGCCACGCTGCGCGAGGTGACGGTGACCGCGCAGGCCGAGCGCAGCGCCACCACGGAGGGCACCGGCAGCTATGCGGCGCGAGGCGCAACCTTGTTCAAAGGCGCGCAATCGCCCAAGGACATTCCGCAGTCGGTCACGGTCATCACGCGCCAGCAGCTCGACGATCAAGGGCTGAACACCGTCACTGATGCATTGGCCCAATCCACAGGCACCTATTTCCGCAAGCGTCCCAATGGCGGCAGCGACGTGTATCTGCGCGGGTTCTCGACGGACACGCTGCAATACGACGGCGTACCGCTCAAGCGGTATCACAGCTTCGGCAACGACTTGAGCGCCAGTTCCGTGTACCTGGATCGCATCGAGGTATTGCGCGGCGCACAAGGGCTGCTCGAAGGTGCGGGCAATCCGGCCGGCTCGGTCAACCTGGTGCGCAAGCGCGGCCTGGCCGAGCGCAAGGTCACCGTGGAAGGCCGTATGGGTTCCTGGGACACCTACGGCACCCGCGTGGACGCGGGCGGGCCGCTGAACGCGCAAGGCACGCTGCGCGGCCGCGCCGTGCTCGATTACGAGGACAAGAAGTCCTTCCTCGATACCGTATGGGATCGCAATTTGAATCTCTATGGGGCACTCGATCTGGACATCACACCGGACACCACGATGGGCCTGGGCGTTGCCCACGCGCGGCTCAAGGGCAACAGCACGCTGTACGGCGGCGTCCCCCGCTTTGAAGACGGGCAGGCCATTGCGCTGCCCCGCTCTGCCTATATCGGCGCGGGGTGGAATGAGGCGACCCGGCGCGAGACACAGCTTTTCTTCGACCTGTCGCACCGCTTCAATGCCGATTGGACGCTGAAGGCCAGCGCGGTGAGCCTGCGCGATGGCTACGACGCCACCACCGCCTACGAAAACGGAGAGGTCGCTACAGGGGGAGCGACAGTGGATGGCATCGGCTACGTCTACGACAACGCTTCAACGAACCGGGGCTTTGACGTCCATGTCGACGGCAGGTTGAATGCCCTCGGCATGGCGCACGAGGTGGTGCTCGGGGCCAACTACTCGAAGGTAAAACGCGATGACCGCTATACCCAATACTGGGTTCACGCGGTCTATGACGTGTACCAGCCCAACCATGATCCGCTTCGGTTCGCTGCGTTCAATCCATCCGAGATCTGGGATCAGAACTACGACGTCACGCAGAAAGGGGTCTATGGCCTGTGGCGCAGCCACCTGAGCGAGCGGGCAACGCTGATGGCCGGCGGGCGGGCAAGCTGGTATGACTACGCAGGTCACGGCATCAGCCAGGTCGATGGCCATCAATCGTCGAGTGCCATGCAGGAAAGCGGCAACTTCACGCCCTATGGCGGCTTCGTCTATGCCTTGACGCCCCAATGGTCGGCCTATGCCAGCTATGCGGCCATCTTCAATCCGCAGAGCGCGACCGATGCCCAGCGGCAAGTGCTGCCGCCGATGACCGGCAAAGCCTACGAAGCAGGCGTCAAGGGCGAATTGCTGGATGGCGCATTGGACGTGTCGATGGCCGCTTTCCGCATCGATCAGAACAACCGGGCCGTTACCGACTACGGCTCGCCGAAGATCTGCGGGAGCGGCGGTGCCAGCTATTGCTCCAAGCCTGCGGGGAAGGTGCGCATCGAAGGATTCGAGATCGAGGCTCACGGTGAACTGGCGCGGGGCTTGCAGGTCAGCGGCGGCTATACCTACAGCCGCAACAAGTATGTGCAGGATGCGAACAGCGCCTTGATGGGCACGCCCTTTGACTATCTGATGCCCCGCCACCTGCTGCGCCTGTGGACTGGCTACCGCTTACCCGGCGACCTGAGCGCCTGGCATGTGGGCGGCGGCCTGGCCTACCGCAGCGCGCAGCGCACCAACAGCACCATCAAACCGAACCCCGTACAGGGCGGCTATACGGTCTGGGGTGCCCGGGTGGCCTACCAAGTCAGCACGGCCTGGTCGGTGGCGCTGAACATCGACAACCTGTTCGACAAGCGTTACTACGGGAACATCGATAGCGATTACTGGTCCAGCTACGTCGGCGAGCCGCGCAAGTTCCTGCTGACCTTGCGCGGCAGTTTCTGACGCCCAGTGTCCTGTCCCGGAAATAACTGCACATGAAATCGCGTCTTCGCGCCCAGGGCGGCGTTGCAAATCCTCGCGATAGCTACGGCTATCGCTGCGGTTGGCGTCTTGCCCTGAACGCGAATCCATCGATTTCATCTCGTGCAGCCATTTCCGGGACAGCACACCAGCCGGATGGCGTGGTCTTCGGTCACTGCGTGAATCCCTGCACCGGCCACATCCAGGGCAGTGGGCGGTGCGGTTTTTCCTTGCCCCAGTTCATCCGTGCGCGGCCGGCTCGACGCGCGGGGCGCTTTTGCGTTCGAGAAGCCGGCCAAGCCTTTCCAGGTGCAGATCGAGACCACGCCCGGGCTGGCGTTGGAGATCGATGAGGGAGAAATCAAATGATGGGGTAACAAGGGGTGCAAAGTTATAATTCAAGTTATAACTTTTGGAGCCTGCCATGCACACCCTCAAGCTCACCCAGATCGGAAACTCCGTCGGCGTCATCCTGCCCAAGGAGGTGCTGGCGCGCCTGAAGCTGGAAAAGGGCGATACGCTGTTTTTGACGGATTCGCCAGAGGGCTACCGCATCACGCCGCACGACCCTGTATTCGAGCAGCAAATGGCGGTGGCGCGTGGCATCATGAAAAACCGCCGCGCCGTCCTGCGGGAGCTGGCCAAATGACCGCCGTGCAAGGCGGCTGGGTTTGGCTGGATCCGGCGGTCGTGCTCGCGGTCCACGAGGAGCAGTTGGCTGAACACGGCGGCGCGGCAGGTGTGCGCGATGCGGGCCTGCTCGAATCGGCATTGGCTCGCCCGGCCAATCTGGCGGCCTATGGAGAGCCGGATGCCGCCGCGCTGGCTGCCAGCTATGGCCATGGGCTGGCGCGCAACCATCCTTTCATGGATGGCAGCAAGCGCACGGCCTTCGTGGCGGCGGAACTGTTCCTGCTGCTCAACGGCTGGGCTTTGCAGGCAGCGGATGCCGACTGCGTGCTCACCATGCTCGCCCTCGCCTCCGGCGAACTGGCGGAACCCGCCTTTGCCGACTGGCTGCGCCGCCACGCCGTGGCGCGCTGAGCCAGGCCTGCCAAAACCGCAGGCAGGCGCCAGGGGCCCTGGCCCCGCCTACCCGCGCAGCCGGCCGGTCGCTTCGTCGAACGCCACCACGCCGCCCTCGGGATCGCCCTCCACCAGCAGGTCTTCATAGAACGCGCCGAAGGGGCGCGTGGGGTGGGCGATCTGGATCTCCAGAATCCACAGCCCCGTTTGCGGGCATGCGCCGAAGTCGCCCAGGTCGCCCGCGCGGTAGATGGCGTGCGGAAAGTCGCACACGCGGTGGCCCTTGATGTCCACGTTCAGCCGCCAGCCCATGGCCTGGGCCTGCTCGGCGGCGTAGGCATACAGCGCCGTGCCCGCCAGCCCCTGCGCGCGCCAGCACTGCGCCACGCGGTGCCACAGGGTGCGCGCCGCGTCGGCGCAGGCGCGCATCTCGGCGTCGTCGCCCACCACGAAGGTGGCGCCCGCGTCGCCCTCGTGCCCGTTCCACACGGGGCCGATGTCGATGAAGAAAATGTCGTCTGCGCCCAGCACGCGGTCGGGGTCGATGCGGCGCTGGAAGGTCTTGAGCGTGCTCTCGCCAAAGCGCACCAGGGTCTGGTGCCAGATGCGGTCCATGCCCATGCCCTTGAGGATGGCGGTGGCCTGGGCGCAGGCGTCGCCCTCGCGCATGCCCGGCTGCACGGCCTGGGCGATGCGGCGCACGGCCTCCCAGGTGTTTTCTCGGGCCTGCTGCATGGCGGCGAGCGAAAAGCGCTCGCCCACGCGTTCTTGGGGATGGGACATGGCGATAGGGGGGAAGCAGAAAAAGAGACGGCCCCTGGCGGGGCCGTGGATGGGAACGGGGCGTGCCGGGCGCTATTCTATGTATGAATAGCAATGGCCGCGGCGCAGGCCCGTCAGCCCTGCTGCGCCGACAGGGGGAGGCCGAACACCGCGTCGAACGCCCAGTTGAAGACGAAGGTGTAGCACAGGAAGAAGACCACCAGCCCCAGATCCATCACCAGCGCCTGCCACAGCGTCACCTGGAACCACCAGGCGAACAGCGGCACCAGGATGAACACCAGCCCGCCCTCGAAGCCAATGGCGTGCGCCACCCGGCGGCGCACGCTGCGCCCCTTCACGCTCTGGCGCGCCTCCCAGCGCTCGAAGGCCCAGTTGAAGACGATGTTCCAGACGATGGCGATGGCCGAGGCGGCCACGGCCACCACGCCCGAGTGCCCCGCGCTCTGCCCGGCCAGCAGGGCCAGCCCGGCCGTCGCGGCGGCGATGGCGATGAGTTCATACAGCGCCACGTAGATGACGCGGCGGCGGCGCCCGCGCAGGTAGAACCATAGCGGGGCAGGGGCGGAAATGGGAGCGGATGCAAAGGTCTTGGCAGTCATGGGGGCGAACTTTATGTGCCTATGGCTGATATATAAAGTCAGCTTATTTCAGAAAAATTGACAGGTTGCCGCCATGGCCTTCACTTCCGACAGCGTGCAGGTGTTTCTCGCCGTGCTCGACCACGGCTCGTTCTCGGCGGCGGCGCGGGCCTTGTCGCGCGTGCCTTCGGCCGTGAGCATGACCATGGCGCACCTGGAGGCCGAACTGGACGTGCAACTGTTCGACCGCAGCAGCCGCGAGCCCCGGCCCACCGCCGCTGCCCGCGCGCTGGAGCCCCAGGCGCGCCAACTGGCGCTGCAACTGCACCAGCTCAACGCCCAGGCGCTGGCACTCACCCAGGGGCTGGAAGAGCGGCTGACCGTGGCCATTGCCCCCGAGCTGCTTGGCGCGCACTGGACGGCTGCCCTGGCCACCCTGGCGCTCGAATATCCGCTCTTGCAGGTGGAAGTGCTGGCCGCCCCGCAGACTGACGCCGTGGCCATGCTGCACGCTGGCCGCGCGCAGCTGGCGCTGGTGTTCGAGCGCCCCAGCATCGACGGCCGCGAAGGCTTCGAGGAAGTGGGCAGCGAAGTGCTGATTGCCGTCATCGCCCCGCACCATCCGCTGCTGGCGCAGCCCCCCGCACCGCTGCTGGGCGAGGAGCACCTCACCACCACGCGCCAGATCGTCGTCGCCAGCCGCGACTGGACGCAGACCGACCCGCGCTTCGTGTTCGCCCGCCACCATTGGCGCACCGACAACCACCTGGCCGCGCTCGGGCTGATCGAGGCCGGCCTGGGCTGGGGCTGGCAGCCCCGCGCACTGGCCGAGCCCCGCATCCAGGCCGGCACCCTGGCCGAAATGCACTTCGCCAACCTGAGCAATGGCGTTTCACTGTGGGTGGATGTGGTGTGGTCCAAGGAGCGCCCGCTGGGGCTGGGGGCGCGGCGGTTCGTGGAGTTGATGACACGCCCTGGAAGCTGCCGTTCGGTTTGTCAGCCTGAATGACCGTTTCCGAACACCGGGGCGGCTGCTGGGGAATTTGCCGCGGATGGTGTGGACGGCTGTGGATTGCAGGGCGGCCGGGCAGCGTCTTGCAGGCTCTGTGAGTGTCGGGGCTGGGAGGTGCCAAGACAGTAGAAGATCAGCCCGGCAGCGGCCACCACGCCCAGCGTAATGAAGGCTGCGCCATAGCCGAAATGCTGTGCGATGGCACCGGCAAGGGCGGGACTGGCGGCAGCGCCCAGGCCTTGGATCGTCATGACCGCGCCCAATCCCGAATTGATGTGTCTCGTGCCCTGCAGGATGTTGGCGACAAGGCCCGGCAGGGCAACGCCCAGCAGGCCCGCTCCGATTCCATCGAGCACCTGTACCGGAATCAGTGCCCACGGGGATTCCGTGCACGCGGCGATCATCCCCCGCATGGGCAGCGCCAACAGGGCGGCAATGACCAGTGCCCGGTATCCGTGCCGGCTGGCATGCCATCCGGCCCAAAGCGCGACAGGAATCATGACCAACTGCGCCACGATGATGGCCGACGCCGTGAAGACGCTGGGGTCCGCCAGCCCGCGTGCGACGATAGCCTGCGCAAACAAGGGAAGCATCGCGGCATTGCCCAGGTGGAACAGCAGCATGGTGACCGCGAGCAGGCCCAGGTCACGCGATTCCGTCAGTACCCGGAGTAGGGACGGCGAGGAACTTCGACCTTGCGCAGGTCGCTGGAGCGCGAGCCCACCGCCACGGGCGCGCTCATGGTCGATGTCCTGCGGGCGGATCTGCCGCAAGCATGCAAGCGCCGCACACGCCATCAGGGCCATCAAGACCAACACGGCCGACAGTCCCCATCGATAGCCTGCCAGCCCGGCCAATGCCGCCGTGGCCACGTTGCCGGCATGATTCCAGGACTCGTTGATGCCTAGCTGCCGAGGCAATTCTCTCTGGCCCACGAGGCCCAAGGTAATGCCCATGATGCCGGCCCCTATCAAGGCGCCCGCAATCCCCGTCGCCACCTGGGATGCAATGACGGCGCCGAACGATGGCGTCGTCCATAAAGCCACCGTCGCCAGCGTGAGCACGATGGTGCCACCTGCCAGCAGCCGCCGCTTGTGGCGTGAAGCGTCGACCCACGCCCCCATCGGCGCGGTTGCCAGCATTCCAGCGACGCCGCCTGCGGCCATCACATAGCCGATGTCGTCGGCTCGCCAGCCCTGGCTGGCCAGGAGCACGCCGAGAAAAGGCCCCAGGCCGTCACGGACGTCGGCCAGAAAGAAATTCAGGCTGGACAGCCAGCTCCGCGAACGGGCATGTGCTGGCACCATGGAGGGCATCGTCATCGCCGCCGCCTAATGCAAAGGGCCTTTGAACACGAAGAAGGCGCCCAGGCAGATGAAGCCGAAACCCACCAGATGATTAAGCGTGAGCTTTTCGCCGAGATAGACAACGGAAAAAACGGCAAAGACCACCAGCGTGATGACTTCCTGCATCGTCTTGAGCTCGGCCGCGCTGTAGATGGCATGGCCGATCCTGTTGGCAGGGACCGCGAAGCAGTATTCGGCCAGCGCGATCAGCCAGCTCACCAGCACCACCAGGTAAAGCGGGCGGTCTCCAAATTTGAGGTGGCCATACCAGGCCACCGTCATGAAGGCGTTGGATACGAAAAGCAGTGCAATGGGCAAGAGCTTGGGAGGCATCGAGAAAACTCCAGTCAAGGGAAGCGCCGTGCCCGGCGAGTGTGGCGAGCGCCCGCACTGGCCAGGCACGCGAAGGCACGGACTCAGGGCGCGCGGTCGTAGAGCGGCTGCAGGGCGGACAGGCTGGTGCCCATGCTGACGGCTTCCAAGGAGGTGCCGAACCCATTGCGCGTGCCCAGGCCGGACGCCGCGAATGGCGCGCCCGCCTGCACGGAAAGGCGCAGGCTCTCGGGCGGGAAGCGAACGATGCTGCCATCGCTCAGGATGACGCCGTTGGCTTCGCCCCGCGGGCCGGTGAGCACGGTCTCCACGCGGCCTTCTGCCTGCTGGGGCTGCAGGCGCTGGGCGCGCAGGTGCGGCGGCAAGACCCGGCCCTCGCCCACCGGCGGCGGCTGGTCGTACACGGTGCGCCCGCTGCCGATGTGGACGATGGCGTCGGCCCTGACCGTGCCACGAGCTTCCGCCCGTCCAATGATGCGGACGGAGTCGCCGACCTTGACCGCAGCCGTAAGCGCATCGGCCATGTGCGGCGGGAATTTGGCGATCGTTCCGTCGCTCAGCCGCAGTCCGTCGACCTCGCCGTAGGGATTGGTGAGCATCCGCTGAACCTGGCCTTCCGCCGCGTACTGGCCCGCCAGGCCAGGGGCTTCCAGTCGCTGAGGCGGTGGTGCGGGCCGTTGGGGCGCCGGGTCCGGCGGGAGGGCCTGTGCGCTCAGGCTGCACAAGCCGCATGCGAGCGCGGCAGACATGGCGATGAAATGCGTAGACATGGAGAGGCTCCTTGGGTTGGGGAAAAACACCCAACCTGTGGCGCAAGCACCGTGCCTAAAAGGATTTCATTTGAAATCAATGGGTTGTACGCGTCGAGTGTCGGACACCGTCCGCTCCAGCGACGCCCGGGTGTCACGGAACCGGACACCGGCTTGCGTGCATTCGCTTCAGTCCAGGTCGAATTCGGCCAGCTTGCGGTAGAGCTGCTGGCGGGACAGCCCGAGGCGCCGCGCTGCCTCCGCGCGGTTGCCGGTGGCCGCTGCCAGAGCGCGCACGATCATTTCTCGTTCCAGGCGGGCGACGGCCAGTTCCATCGGGCCGTCCCAGTCAATGTCCAGGCCCGGCGCGGGCACATTCGGCGTCTGCAGCCCGACATGTTCGGCATCGATGACGGGGCCATGGCTGAGGATGGCCGCGCGTTCCATGGCATTGCGCAGTTCGCGCACGTTGCCGGGCCAAGGGTGGGCCAGCAGCAGCCGGGCCGCCGCTGCACTCAGCCGCTTGGGCGAGTCGCCGCCCAGCAGGCGCAGGAAATGTTCGGCCAGCAGCAGCACGTCGCCCAGGCGCTCGCGCAGCGGTGGCAGCCACAGCGGCACCACCTGCAGGCGGTACCACAGGTCTTCGCGGAAGCGCCCCTCCTTGACCGCGGCGGGCAGGTCCCGGTGCGTGGCCGCGACGATGCGCACGTCCACGGGCCGGACGCGGTTGGCACCGACGGGGGTGATCTCGCGCTCCTGCAGCACCCGCAGTATCTTGGCCTGCGTGGACAGCGGCATGTCGCCTATCTCATCGAGGAACAGGGTGCCGCCATCGGCCTCGCGAAAGCGCCCGGTGCGCTCGCTGACGGCGCCGGTGAACGCCCCCTTGACGTGGCCGAACAGCTCGCTCTCCATCAGCTCGGCCGGGATCGCGGCGCAGTTCACCGCGACGAAGGGTCCGGCGGCCCTGCCACTGTTGCGGTGCAGGGCCCGCGCCACCAGTTCCTTGCCCGTGCCGGTCTCGCCGAGGACCAATACGGTGGCATCGCTGCCTGCGGCCAGCCCGATGCGCTTGAATACCTGGCGCATGGCTTCGCTGCTGCTGACCAGCTCGGTGCCATCCACGGGGTCTCCTGTCGTGCGTACTGCGGTAGCCGCCTGGCCCCGGCTCGGGGAGCCGGCTTCTCGCCGCAAGGCCCGCTCGAGCGTTTCGACCAAGGCAGTCCTGGCGACGGGCTTGGTCAGATGATCGAATGCGCCCAGGCGCATCGCCTCGATGGTGTTGCCGCCACTCGCATAGGCGGTGAGCATGATGCTGGGCACCTGCGAGATGCGTGCCGCTCGGCGCAGGAATGCCAGGCCGTCCTCTCCCGGCATCCGCAGATCGACGATGGCGGCATCCACGTCCTCGGTGCGCAACCTGTGCAGGCCCGCATCGGTGGTTTCGGCCTGGAGCACTTGGTGGCCAAGGTCCTGCAGCATTTCCGCGAGGCTGCCGCGAAACGCCGCGTCATCGTCAACGATCAGGATGCGGGCCATGGCAGCTCCATCTCCATGCGTGTTCCTAGGGCCGAGTCGGCGAGGTAGGCCCGCCCGCCGTGGCCCTGCACGATCTCGCGCACCAGTGCTAGTCCCAGGCCGGTGCCGCCAGCGCGGTGGGTGGCGAAAGGCTCGAACAGCGTAGCGCGCAAATCGAGCGGAATGCCGGAGCCATCGTCCGCCACCCACAGCAGCAGTGCGCCACGGCTCGTGCGGCGCGCACCGAGTTCGACCTGCCCGTGTTCCCCTGTGTGCGCCAGCGCATTGAGCAGCAGGTTGTCAAAAACCCGTGCCATCTGCAGCGGGTCGAACAGGGCAACCCCCTTGGCGCTGGCGGCCAGCGCTGCGTCAACTTCCACCGTGATCCGGACGCCATTCTTTTGCGCGGCTTCGGCGTGGGCATTGCGCCGCTCTTCCAGCCATTCCCGCAGATCAACCGCCTCGCGCTCGGCGCGGAATGGCTGCGTCAACGCCAGCAGGCTCGACACCAGCGTTTCCAGGCGCGCTGTTTGCGACAGCACGGCTTCCAGCGCGCCAGCCACCCGGGCTTCCCGCAGATCCACCGGCGCAGCCATCGCGTTTTCCACCTTCATGCGCATCGTGCCCAGAGGGTTGCGGATCTCGTGCGCAAGCCCGGCGGAAACGCGCCCCAGCGTGGCCAGGCGTTCGGACTGGGCCAGTTGCTCCCGCAGACGGGCCGACTGGCTCTGCCAGCGCGCAATCATCCAACCCAGCCATGCGCCGGAGACCACGACCAGCGCCAGCAACAGGCTTACTGCAAGGATCAGGGTGTTGACCGTTTCCGCGGCCAGCAGCGGCACGCGCATCAGGGTCCACGCGATCAGGCGCGGCCCATCGGTTTCCACGGGGCAGGCAGCGAAAGCCACGGCTTCACGCAGACCAGGCCGGACATCCGTCACGAGGCTTGCGGTATCCAGCGCCCGCTGGGCCATGTCGGCAATGCGCTCCAACTCGGCACTCGGTGGGTCGCGCTTGATCCCCGTGCCGTCGTAGGTCGGGAAAGCGTAGGCCACCACACCCGCATCCGCGCGCCAGAAGCCGCCTTCCATGCCCGGCTGATCGCGCAGCGCCAGATCAAGCACAGCCTGCGCGGCCGCGGAGGCCATGGGGTGAGATTCCTCATTCGCAGACAAGAGCTGCTGGCGAGCGCGTGCCGCACCCGCTTGCAGCGCCTGGCAACTGGTCGAGGCAAGTTGGCGCGCATGTGCAATCTGGGGGCCAGCGCTTTGGCGGCTGAGCAACAACAGGAGCCAGCCCAGCACAAGAGCCACGGTGGCAATGGACAGCCACAGGGTCAGCAGATCGCGTCGGACGGAGGATTGCAGCGACAGGTCAGATTTCCTTTGGTATGAGGCACTGCTGGAATGCTGGGGGCGGGCGCTGATGGCTGGCGCCATTGCGCCATTGGGGGCAGGGCATGCACCACGTTCTCTGCCACTGCGACGCACACACCTGAAAGAGGCCGCGATGGGCGGCAGCCAATGCAACAGCCTTGCTATTCTAGGGGCCCTCTGTTCGCTGAGAGGGGGTAACGCGGCCGCTCGACGAAGCATGAGCGGACAGCGGCAACCAGCCGTCTGCGCAGCGCTTCGCGGATGTCCAGCCTGCCACGGCTCGCAAGCCGCAACTGGGCTGGGTATGCCAGGACGGGCGTGGCGCGGGCCTGCGCGAGGAGCCGGCGAAAGCCAAGGCACGGCGCGCGGCGTATGGGGCGGGGCGACAATCCGCCGTAACCGCGCCGCGCGGGCCCATCCACCCTTTTTGCTTCTTGGAGCCGCCATGCCCACCACCCCCGCTACGGCAACTGCCCCCGCGTACTTTGACCTGCACGACCGCGCCCTGGCCGAGCGCTGGAAGGCCTGGCAGCCGGTGCCGGGCCAGCCAGTGCCGCTGCACGGCTTCGATCCCCGCGCCAAGCCGTTCTCGCTGGGCAGCAAGGCCGAAGACAAGGCCGCCGTGGAGGCCTTGGCCGTGGAGTTGGACGCGCTGCAGAACCTGTTCTACGCCGACAAGCGCTACAAGCTGCTGGTGCTGCTGCAGGGCACCGACACCGCGGGCAAGGACGGCACGATCCGCGGCGTGTTCGGCCGCATGAGCGCCCTGGGCGTGCACACCGTGGGCTGGAAGGCGCCGACCGAGCCCGAGCGTGCGCGCGACTACCTCTGGCGCATCCACCAGCAGGTGCCGCCGGCGGGCGAGATCACGGTGTTCAACCGCAGCCAGTACGAAGACGTGCTGGTGCCCGTGGTCAACGGCTGGATCACGCCCGCGCAGCACCAGCAGCGCCTGGCGCACATCAACGATTTCGAGCGCCTGCTGAGCGAGACCGGCACGGTGGTGCTCAAGTTCATGCTGCACATCGGCAAGGACGAGCAGCGCCAGCGCCTGCAGGAGCGCCTGGACGACCCCGCCAAGCACTGGAAGTTCGACCAGAGCGACCTCGCCGCCCGCGCGCAGTGGGACGGCTACCAGCGCGCCTACGAGCAGTTGCTGGCGGCCACGCACACGCCCTGGGCGCCGTGGACCATCGTGCCCGCCGACTCCAAGACCCACCGCAACCTGATGATCGCCACGCTGCTCAAGGCCGTGCTGGAGCGGCTGGATCTGCGCTACCCGCCGGGCGACCCGGCGCTGGCGCATTTGACGGTCGAGTGAGGGCCGCCCGGAAACTCCTGTTTCGATAGCTGCTGGCGCTTGCCTGGCGGGCGTTTGCGGCCTATTTCATGCGGATTCATGCGGATGCCTGGCCGAACAGGTACTGCACCGCGCCATCGCGCCCGCGCACCTGCGTGCAGGCAATGCCCCAGAGGCGCTCGATGCGCCCGGGCGTGAGCACCTCGGGCGCGGGGCCCAGGCTGATTGCCTCGCCCTGCGCCAGCAGCAGCACGTCGTCGGCGTAGCGCAGCGCCAGGTTCAGGTCGTGCAGCACTGCCACCACGCCGCAGCCTTGCGCGTGGGCGCGCTCGCGCAGCAGGCGCAGCGCCTGGTGCTGGTGCGCCAGGTCGAGCGCGGCCGTGGGCTCGTCCAGCAGCAGCCAGCGCGCCGCGCCGCCAGGCAGGGGTGCCCACACCTGCGCCAGCGTGCGCGCCAGGTGCACGCGCGCCTTTTCCCCGCCCGACAGGGTGTTGAAGATGCGCTGCGCCAGCCCGGCCACGCCCGTGGCCTGCAGCGCTTGCGCGACGATGCCGCTCTCGTCGGCGGCCGGCTGCCGGCGGTGCGGGTAGCGCCCCAGCTCGGCCACCTCGCGCACCGTGAAGTCGAAGGCCACGGCGCCCTCCTGCGGCATGACGGCGCGGCGCAGCGCCAGCGCGCCCGGTGCCAGCGCGTGCAGCGGCTGCCCGTCCAGCAGCACCTGCCCGGCGTCGGGCCGGCGCTGGGCCGACAGCAGCGACAGCAGCGTGGACTTGCCCGCGCCGTTCGGCCCCAGGATGGCGGTGAAGCGCCCAGGCCGCAGCGTGGCCGAGATGCCGCCGAGCAGCACGCGCCCGCCCGCCGCCACCACCCGCGCATCGATGCATTGCAGCGTCATACGCGGCCCCTGAAGTGGCGCAGCATCCACAGGAACATGGGGCCGCCGATGGCGGCCGTGAGCACGCCCAGCGGCAGTTCGGCCGGCTGCACCACGGTGCGGGCCACGGCATCCGCCGCCAGCACCAGCGCCGCGCCCAGCAGCGCCGAGCAGGGCAGCACCACGCGGTGGTCCGGCCCAGTCAGCAGGCGCACCCAGTGCGGCGCCACCAGGCCGACGAAGCCGATGATGCCCGTGGTGGCCGTGATGGCGCCCACGGCCAGCGCGGTGATGAGCACCGCCGCGCGCTTGGTGCGCTCGACGTGCACCCCCAGCAGCGCTGCCTGCGCCTCGCCCAGGGCGATGGCGTTGAGCGGCCGCGCCCAGGCCAGCGCGGCCGCGCAGCACAGCGCCACCACCGCGGTGACCAGCGCCACGGCGCTCCAGCGCGCGCCGCCCAGGCTGCCCAGCAGCCAGAACTGGATGTTGCGCAGTTGCTCGTCGGTGGCCATGAAGTTCAGGTAGCCCAGGCCCGCGCCCGCCAGCGCGTTGACGGCCACGCCGGCCAGCAGCATCAGCGCGACGTGGGTGCCCGCGGGCCCCTGCGCGAAGCGGTAGATGAACCCGGTGACGGCCAGCCCGCCCGCGAAGGCGGTGAGCATCAGCGTCCAACTGCCCAGCGCGTGCGGCAGCGCGGGAAACCAGGCGGGGCCGAGCACGATGGTCAGGCCCGCCGCCAGCGCCGCGCCGCTGCTGATGCCGACCAGCCCCGGGTCGGCCAGCGGGTTGCGGAACAGCCCCTGCATGAGCGCGCCGGCCAGCGCCAGGCCCGCGCCCGCGGCGGCGGCCAGCAGCAGCCGGGGCAGGCGGATGTTGAGGAACACCAGCTGCTGCGGCGTGTCGGGCGGCGTGCCCGACACGGCGTGCGCCAGCGCCCCCAGCAGTTGCGCCGGGGCGATGGGGTAGGCGCCGCTGGCGCCGCCGGCGACGAAGGCCAGCGCCACCAGCGCCAGGCCGAGCGCCAGCGCGCCGCGCGGCGCCAGCAGCCGGCCGGACCTGGGGGGCGGTGGTGGCGCCGCCATGCCTTCGGCGCCCGCGGTCTGGCCGGCGCCTGGCCGCGCCGGCCCGCTCGATGCGCTCATGGGTACAGGCTGGCGTGCAGGGCGCGCACGGCCTGGGGCAGGCGCGGGCCGAAGCCCATCAGCAGCAGCGCGTCGAGCGCGATCAGCGCGCGGCGCTGGTAGGCCGGGGTCAGGGCGAGCTCGGGCCGCTGCCAGAACTTCTGCGGCCCGCCCAGGGCATCGATGCCCTGCTCGGTGGTGAGGATGAAGTCCGGCGCGCTGCTGGCCAGGGCCTCGGCCGTCATGGGCCGGTAGCCGGTGAAGCCCGTGAGCGCGTTCACCCCGCCGGCGAAGCGGATCAGCGCATCGCCCGCCGTGCCCTGGCCGCCCACCTGGGCCGAGGGCCCGTGGGACAGCACGAACAGCACGCGCGGCGCCGCGCGCCCGGCGGCGGCCTGCGCGACCTCGCGGCCGAGCTGCGCCCATTCGGCGTCGAGCCGCGCCTGCAGCGCCCGCGCGGCGTCCTCGCGCCGGGCCGCGTGGCCCACGGCCTGCACCTTGCGGCGCACGTCGTCCCAGGTGTATTCGGACGGAACCAGCTCCACCTTCACGCCGGCGCTGCGCAACTGGTCGAGCACCACGGGCGGGCCGGCCTCGGTGGTGGCAATCACCGCGTCGGGCCGCAGCGAGAGCACGCCCTCGGCCGAGAGCTGGCGCAGGTAGCCCACCTTGGGCGTCTTCAGCGCGGCGGCGGGGTACAGGCTGGTGGTGTCGGTGCCCGCGAGCTGGGCCTCGGCGCCCAGCGCATAGACCACCTCGGTGATGGCGCCGCTGACGGTCACCAGGCGCGGCAGGCCCGCTGCGGCGGATGTGGCAGACGCGGCGGGCGCTGGCTGTGCCCGCAGCGCCAGCGGCGTGGCGCAGCCCAGGGCCGCGGCCAGCACCGCGCGCCGCGAGGGGGGCAGGGCGTGCATGCGGACGGCTCCCGCGCTCATGCCGCCAGGGCGGCCAGCGGCGCCGCCTTGCGCACGATGGCGCGCCAGTCCTGGCGCTCGGGCTCGCCGGGCTTGCGCGCGCCGAAGAACATGGCCATCAGCTCGCCCGTGCGGTCGAATGCCTCGACCGAGGTGACGATGCCGTCGCTGGTGGGCTTCTCGACGACCCAGACCTGGTCGATGGCGTCCTCGCACAGGTGCAGGTTGAAGCCCGGGTCGAGCACGTTGAGCCAGTGCGCGCCCTGCATCTCCAGGGGCTCGATGCGCACCACCGGGCCGGTGTGGATCTGGATGCAGCCGGGGCTGCCCACGAACACCATGATGGGGGCGCCGTCGAAGGCGGCCTCCTGCAGCAGCTGGCGCAGCGCGGTCTTGGCGGCGCGGCGCGTGAAGCGCCCCTCGGCGAGGCGGAAGCTCTGCCGGCGCTCCGCGCCGAAGCGCTTGAGCAGGTCGAAGAATTCGTGCGTGTCCTGCATCGCGGCCCAGGCATCGAGCAGTCCGGGGGCGTCGATGGCGCTGTCCGCCTGCGGCGCCAGGGCCGCGGGCCTGGCCTGGAATACCGGCGCCAGCGTGGGGTCGATGAAGCGCTGCATCACCGCCTCGAAGGCGGCGCGGCCCGTGGCCTCGCGGCAGAACACCTTGTGCACGGCCAAGCCGTGCGCATCGAAGAATTGCAGGCTCAGCGCGGCGGGTGCGCCCGGGCTGGCCGCCGCCTCGGTGACGGCGAAGCCCGCGTGCCAGTGGTGGAAGAACAGGCGCAGGTCGATGGCCTCGCCCAGGGCCAGGCCGATGGGGCCGGTGGCCGACAGCTTTTCGTAGACGCCGGTCTTCTCGTGCACGGTGGAGGCGTTGCGCGTGAGGGCGAGCAGCGGGCCGCAGGCCTGCAGCGCCTGCAGCAGTTCGAGCCAGGGGCCGCGCAGCGGCACGGCCCGCAGCGGCGCGCCGTGCGCGCCGGCGTGCGCGGCGAGGGCCGCGCCTTCGCTCACGCCGATGGATTCGGCCGCGTCCTTGTGGCGCTTGCCTGCGGCACGGGCCTGGGCGAAGCGGGCGCGGATGTCGGGTGCGTTCATGGTGAGTGGTTCAAAAATGAGAGCTGCCAGCACTTGCCTGGCAAGCGCTGGAGGCCAAAAACACGCGAAATATCAGTTCGCGGGCTGGATGCCGAATTCGACGGTCCAGGTCTGTGCGCTGGTGGCCGAGGCGGGGTCGGCGTACTTGATCTCGGCCAGGCGCATGCGCGCGTAGCTGTTGCCCGCGGCGGACTTCACCAGCGTGCCGGCATCCGGGTTGGCCTTGATCTGGTGCTGCACCACGCCCGCGGCAGCCGCGGTGGCGGCCGTGGGGTAGTAGGTGAACCAGCCGTAGTTCAGCGGGTTCGGGTAGGTGCCGGTGTAGTCCGGGGTGAGCGCGGAGCCGATGGCGTCCTTGACCCAGGCGCTGGCGGTGGCCGGGCCGGTCTTCGCGCCGGTCAGGTCGGCCAGGGTGTCGTTCAGGTTGCTCGCGGCGGTGAACTTGGCCGTGACGGGCTTGCCGTTGGCGTCGTAGAAGCCCGCGGGCTTCTTGCCCACGAAGCCGGCCACCTTGGCGCTGCCCGAGGCGCCGCCGTTGAGCTTGACGTTGTAGCGGTTGAAGGCGATGTGCCAGGTGCCCGATTCCGTGGTCTTGGCGTTGTTCTCCAGGTCGTAGTAGACCCAGCCGCCCGTCGCGTCGATGCCGCCCGCGGGCGTGGAGAGCACGTTGCCCGGGCTGGCCGTATTGACCCAGCGGAACGAGGGCCAGCCCGATGTCGTGCCCGTGGGGCTGCCGTAGTAGCCGGTGACCTGCACGGCATACACCTTGCCCCCGGCGCCCGTGATGTCGGCCGAGTCGCTGTTGGTGGTGACCAGGAACACGTTGAAGTTCGGGTGCAGCTGGTTGTTGCCCGTGAGGTCGTACTCGAACACGGCGCTCTGGATGCCGTTGCCGCCGGTGAAGACGCTCTTGGCGGAGTCGGCCATCCAGGCGCGGTCGGGCACGGCCTGGCCCGAGGCCGGGTCGAGCGTGGCGTCCTTGTAGTTCAGCAGATCGGCCCATTTGTAGGTGAAGGGCGTGCCCAGGGCCGCGCCCTTGCCGCTGCCGCTGGGGCCGCTGTTGGTGTACAGCGCGGCGGTGCGGCCGCTGCTGGTCAGCTTGATGTCCCAGCCGGTGCCGCTGCACCCGGCCACTTCGGCCTTGGCGTCGAAGTCGTAGCAGACCGACTGGCCCGCCGCGGGCAGCGTGAACTGCCAGGTGGCGTTCTGCGTGAACTTGCTGGTGCTGGCGGGGGGCGTGGGGGTGGGCGTGGTGCCGCTGCCGGACGATCCGCCGCCACCGCAGGCGGCCAGCGCCGCTGCGGCCAGGGCCGTGGACAGGTATTTGAGGGAAGTCGTGTGGTGCATGGTGCAGGCTCCTGGTCGTCAGTGGTAATTCATTCCAATTCCAGATCAATCGATTACTTTGTCGGCTTCGCTTGCCGTGCTACAGCACTGTCTGCGCTTCGCCTTCGCGTACTCGATTGATCTGGAAATGGAATCAGTGGAAATTCAGAGGGCGTTGCCGAACGCGACCTTCGCGCCGATGTAGACGAAGCGCCCCGCGATCGGGCCGTAGTCGCCCTGGGCGGCGAAGTCGCGCTGGCGGTTGGTGAGGTTGTTGACGCCTGCGAACAGCGTCGTGGCGGCGCCCAGCTTGTGGTTCAGCGCCAGGTCCAGGGTCGTCCAGGCGGGCGAGCGCGCGCCGGTGGCGGTGTCCGTCAGCTCGTTGCTCTGGCTGCGCAGGCGCAGGCTCAGCGTGCTGCCGGGCAGCGCGCGCCAGTCGGCGCCCAGGCGCACGATGTCGCGCGGGCGGCGCGTCAGCTCCTGGCTCTTGTCGAGGTCGCGCGTGCGCGTGTAGGTGTAGGCGGCGTTGAGCTGCAGCGCGGCGCTGGCGCGCCAGTTGACGCTGGTCTCCAGCCCGCTGGTGCGGGCGCGCGCGATGTTGGCGTAGGTGTAGGTGGCGATGCCGTCGACCACGGTGGCGTTGGCCAGGTCGGTCTGGATCAGGTCGCGCACGCGGTTGTGGAAGGCGTTGACCTCGATCGCCAGCCGGTCGCCGTGCGCCAGGGTGCCGCCCACCTGCAGGCTGGTCGAGGACTCGGGCTTGAGGTCGGGGTTGCCCACCACCTTGTAGCCCAGGGCGCTGTGGTCGAACAGGTAGTGGCGCTCCTTCAGGTTGGGCACGCGGTAGCCTTGGCCCAGGCTGGCGCGCAGCACGCCCTTCCAGCCGCCGCCATCGAGCAGGTTGCCGCGCACGCTGACCTTGGGCGCCCAGTGGCCGCCGAAGTCCGAATCGTGCTGGCCGCGCAGGCCCAGCAGCACTTCCCAGGTGTCGGAGAGCAGGATGTCGTTCTGCACGAACAGCTCGGTGCTGGTGCGCTCGGCGTTGCCGGCCACGCCCAGCTCGGACAGGCCGTTGCTGGTCTGCGCCAGGGTTTCGCGGTGCCAGTCGGTGCCGACCATCCAGAGCTGGCGGCCCCAGGCCGGCAGGTCGAACTGGGTGCCCAGGTGCTGCGTCTCCTGGCGCGACTGGCGGTTGGTGGCGAGCACTTCGTTGGAGTAGCCGGGCGAGTGGCTGTCGTAGCGCTCGTGCACGCCCTTGAGCTGCGCGCGCAGGCCGCTGGCGAAGCGCCAGTCCATGCCGCCGCTCACGCGGTCGCGCGTGATGTCCTCCTGCTTGCGCTGCGGCACGTTGGCGGGCGGCACGTACACGTTGTAGCGCTGGGTGTCGTTCTCGGTGTAGCGCGAGGCCTCGGCCCAGGCGCGGCCCCGGGCGTCGGGCATCCATTCGCCGCGCGCGGCCAGCTGCTGGCGGCGGCTGGCGTCGCCCTGGCGCGGGTAGGCGTCGGGCCGCACGCCGAAGCCGGCGTCGTCCACCACGTCGCCCGACAGGGCCAGGCGCCAGTGTTCGGTGCCGCCGCCCAGGTTGAAGCGCGCATGGCGGTTGTTGGCACTGGCGCCGCGGCCGTTGTCGTTCTGGCTGCCATAGCTGCCCAGGTCCAGCGCCGCCGTGCCGCCGAAGCCCGCCGCCGTGCGCCGCGTGATGACGTTCACCACGCCGCCCATGGCGGAGCTGCCGTATTGCGCCGAGCTGGCCCCCTTGACCACCTCGATGCGTTCCACGTCGCTCAGCAGGTACTGGCCCAGGTCCACGGTGGAGCTGGTGCTGGCGGTGATCGGCAGGCCGTCGATCAGCACCAGCACCTGGTCGGCGCTCAGGCCCTGCAGCGACAGCTCGTAGCCCGACTTGCCCAGCACCTCGCGCAGCTGCAGGCCGGGCACGTTCTCCAGCGCCTGCTTGAGCGTGCGCGCATGCGTGCGCTCGATTTCCTCGCGCGTGACCACCTCGGTGCGCACCGGGGCGTCATCCAGCGCGCGCTCGGTGCGCGTGGCCGTGATGACCGTGGGCTTGAGGGTGTGTTCGGCGCCGGCTTCCTGCGCATGGGCGGGCAGGGCGGCCAGCAGGGAGGAAAGAAGCCAGAGCGGCGGGCGGGAAGGCAAAGGCTTCATGGCATGAAGGCAAAGTGGGTTTGATGAAAGGCAAATAGTTATATTAATTCAAATGAGAATGATTTGTCTTCTATTCCTTGCGAAGTGCTCGGTTGTGCGTTTCGTTTGTGTTGATGTGGCTTTTATTGAGAATGCTTCTCATGTAATATCACCCGGCGCCTGTGCGGCGAGGCTTGCCGTCCATCTGGAAAGACGATTCTCATGACCCATCCTTCCCACCCCGTTCCGTCCTCCCACGACGAGGAGTACAGCCTGCCGTGCGCCGAGGCGCTGATGGCCGGCACGCTCGCATTGATGACCGGCTTTGCCCAGGCGGGCGGCATGCAGCGCGACGCCATGCGCGCCAAGATCGTCGCCAACCTGGACAACCTGTCCGGGCTCTCCACGCTGACGCCGCACTTCCGCACCATGCTGGCCAGCCTGCGCGAGCGCTGGGGCCAGCCCTGGAGCGAGGCGGCGGCGGGAGATCCGCGCGTGCTGTGGCACACCGCGCCCGGCAGGCTGCAATAGACCGCCGCAACGGCACGGCCATGCGGGCATGGGCGGCGCCTGGGCATAGAATGCCGCTTCCCATGCGCCGCCTGCTCGTCCTCCTGCTCCTGGCTTTCCTGCCGCTCCAGTCCGTCTGGGCGGTGGCGGCAAGCTATTGCGCGCATGAGGCGGCGCCTGCGGCGGCGCATTTCGGCCACCATGTGCACCAGCACCACGATGGCCATGCCGATGGCGCGGGCGCCAGCGCCGCCAAGGCCGGCGCCGACATGGACTGCCATGCCTGCCATGGCATGGGCAATGCCCTGCACATGGATGCGGCGCCGCCGCCGCTGCGCCTTGCGGGCGCCCGTCCCGCCCCCTTCGTGCTGCCGCAGCTGCAGCCGCCCAGCCCGCACCGCCCCGAGCGCCCCAATTGGCGCGCCCCTGCCTGAGCGGCAAGGCCAGCGGGGCAGGGCAGCCCCATTCCCTTCGCGTGTGACGCCTGTGCGCCCTGGTGGCGCGGCGCACCCTGTCTTGCCGGTTTTCACCCCATGGCTTTGCCATCGGAGAAACATCGGATGCCTTTTCACCGAACGATATTCCGGCCCCGCCCCGGGGCCCTGGCCTGGGCGTGCGCCTGGGCACTGACAGGGGGCGCCACGGCCGCCATGGCGCAAACCGCCCCGGCGCCTGCAGCGCCCGATTTGCCCGCGCTGTTCGCCCAGGCCTGGCAGCGCCAGCCCGAAGCCCAGGCCTTGCAGCTGCGCCGCCAGGCCGCGCAGGCCGCGCGCGACAGCGCCGACGCCTGGACGCCCGAGCCCGCCGCGCTGGATCTGCAGGCCAAGACCGACCGCATCGGCAGCCGCCAGGGCGCGCGCGAGACCACCGTGGGCGTGGTGCTGCCGCTGTGGCTGCCGGGCGAGCGCGCCCGCAAGGCCGCCCTGGGCGACGCCGCGCTCGAAGCCGCCCAAAGCCGCACCCAGGCCGCCCAGCTGGAGCTGGCCGCGCGCGTGCGCGAGGCCTGGTGGGGCTGGCAGCGCGCCCGCAGCGACTTGGCGCAGGCGCAAAGCCAGTTGGCCAGCGCACAGGCCCTGGCCGCCGACGTGGCGCGCCGCTACCAGGCGGGCGACATGGCGCGCTCCGAGCACTACCAGGCCGAGGCGGGCGTGGCCCAGGCCCAGGCGCTGCTGGCCGAGGCCCAGGGCGCCAGCGATGCTGCGCGGCTCGCGCTGCAGGCCCTGGCGGGCGCGCCGGTGCCGCCGGCGCCCGATGCGCCGGCGGTGGCCGGCACCGAGCCTGAGCCTGAGCCCGAGCCCAGCCCGGCGCCTTCGCTGGCGCTGCCGCTGCCCGTGCCCGAGGCGCATCCGGCGCTGGCCGACTGGCTGCACCAGGCCCGCGTGGCGCGGCGCCAGGCTGAGCTGGTGGCGGTGCAGGGACGCGCCAACCCGGAGCTGTCGCTCTCGGCGGCGCGCGAGCGCGGCACGGCGGACGAGCGCTACCAGCAGTCCATCACGCTGGGCGTGCGCCTGCCGCTGGGCGCGGGCGTGCGCGCCCAGGCGCGCGAGGCGGCGGCCCTGGCCCAGGCGCTGGAGCTGGAAACCCGCGCCGAGCGCGAACGCGAGCGCCTGGGGGCCGACATCCAGGCCGCCCAGGCGCGCGCGCGCGCTGCCACGGCGCAGCGCGAGGCCATGGCCCGCCATGCCGAACTGGCGCGCGCCACGCGCGGCTTCGTGGCCAAGGCCTTTGCCCTGGGCGAGGCCGACTGGCCCACGCGCCTGCGCGTGGAGCAGGACGCCGCCCAGGCCGAGCGCCAACTGGCCCGCGCGCGCATCGAAGCGGCGGCGGCGCTCTCGGCACTGCGCCAGGCGCTGGGCCTGCTGCCGCAGTGAGCGCGCTGCCGGGTTTCAAGAAAAAACGGGCTCCAGCCCTTGTATGGCAAGCGCTGGCAGCTATCAAAAACGTAGTTCATTTTGTGAGATTGCAGAGAATCACCATGCAACACCGAAACGTCCTGGCCGCTTTACCGGCCTCTCTCCTGGCCCCTTTACTGGCCCTGCTGCTGGGCCTGGCACCGCTGGCCGCCCGGGCCCACGAAGGGCATGACGATGCTCCCGCCGCTGCGCCCACCGAGGCCGCGCCGCGCTTTGCCCTGGCCTCCGAGCTGTTCGAGCTGGTGGGCGTGGTCAACGGCCACACCCTGGCCCTGTACCTCGACCGGGCCGACGACAACCGCCCCGTGCCCGGCGCGCAACTGGAGCTGGAACTGGCCGGCCAGCGCCTGGCCGTCACCCCCGTGGGCGAAGGCGAATACCGCGCCGAACTGGCCGCGCCGCTGGCCGAAGGCAGCCTGCCGGTGACCGCCACCGTGGTCGCGGGCGACGACACCGACCTGCTGGCCGGCGCGCTGGACTGGCACGCCCCCGCCGCCGCTGTGGCCCCAGGGGGCAGCCCCCGCATGCGCTGGCTGGCCGGCGCCGCAGGGGCCCTGGCGGCGCTGGGCGCCGCGTTATGGGTGTGGAGGGACCGCCGCCGCGCCGCCCCCCAGGCCACTGTTCGCGCCGGAGGTGCCGCATGACGCGCCGCAACCACCGCCTCGCCGCCTGGCTGCTGGCTGCCCTGGCCGTGGCCCTGCCGCTGGCCGCGCCCGCGCACGAGGGCCATGACGACGCCCCCGCCGCCGTGGGCGGCGACGGGCCGCGCCGCCTGCCCGACGGCAGCGTATTCCTGCCCAAGCCCGCGCAGCACCAGTTGGGCGTGCGCACGCTGCCCGTGCAGGCGGGCGAGCACCCGCAGGCCTTCGAGCTGGCGGGCACCGTGGCCATGGACCCGAACGCCGGCGGCAAGGTGCAGGCCACCCTGGCCGGGCGGCTGGAGGCCGGCCCGCGCGGCCTGCCGGTGCTGGGCCAGGCCGTGCGCAAGGGCGAGGTGCTGGCCTACGTGGTGCCCACGGCGGGCGCCATCGAGCGCTCCAACCAGCTGGCGCAGCAGGCCGAGCTGCGCGCCGCCCAGGGCCTGGCGCGCCAGCGCGTGGCCCGGCTGCAGGCGCTGGCCGACACCGTGGCGCGCAAGGACATCGAGGCCGCCGAAGCCGAGCTGCAAAGCCTGACCCAGCGCCTGGCCGCCGTGGGCGCCGGGCTGCAGCAGCGCGACGCTTTGGTGGCCCCGGCCAGCGGGGTCATCGCCTCGGCCAACGCCGTGGCCGGGCAGGTGGTGGACGCGCGCGAGCTGGTGTTCGAGGTGGTGGACCCGCGCCACCTGCGCATCGAGGCCCTGGCCTACGACCCGGCACAGGCGCAGGACATCGCCAGCGCCCACCTGGCATTGGGCGGGCAGGCGCTGCCGCTGCGTTTCCTGGGCGCGGCGCGCAGCCTGCGCGAGCAGGCGCTGCCCCTGTCGTTCACGGCCGATGGGCAGGCCCTGGCCACCCTGGCCCTGGGCCAGCCGGTGCGCGTGGTGGCGCAAACCCGCGCCCGTGTGGCCGGCATGGCGGTGCCGGTGGCGGCGCTGCAGCGCAATGCGGCGAACCAGAGCATCGTCTGGGTCAAGACCGCGCCCGAGCGCTTCGCGCCGCGCGTGGTGCGCCATGTGCCGCTGGATGGCGTGCTTGTGGCCGTGACCGCGGGCCTGCACGCGGGCGAGCGCGTGGCCACCGAGGCGGCTTCGCTCATCAACCAGGTCCGCTGAGGAGCGCCGCATGTTCAAGTGGTTGCTAGAAAAGAGCCTGGCCCACCGGCTGCTGGTGCTGATGGCGGCGGCGGTGCTGATGGCCTACGGCGCGTACACGCTGTCGCGCACGCCGGTGGATGTGTTTCCCGACCTCAACAAGCCCACCGTCACGGTGATGACCGAGGCCGGGGGCATGGCGGCGGAGGAGGTGGAGCAGCTCATCACCTTCCCGCTGGAAACCAGCATGAACGGCCTGCCCGGCGTGGAGAGCGTGCGCTCCACGTCAAGCGCGGGGCTGTCGTTCATCTACGTCACCTTCGACTGGAGCGTGGACCTGTTCCGCGCGCGCCAGATGGTGTCGGAGCGCCTGTCGTCGATGGAAGAGGGCCTGCCGCCCGGCGCCGCGCCGCGCATGGGGCCGGTCAGCTCGATCATGGGCGAGATCATGATGGTGGCCATCCCGATCGATGAGGCGCGCACCACGCCCATGGCCGTGCGCGAGTACGCCGACTGGGTGCTGCGCCCGCGCCTGCTGTCGATTGCCGGGGTGGCGCAGGTCATCCCGATTGGCGGCGAGGTGCGCCAGTTCCAGGTGCAGCCCGACACCGTGCGCATGGCGCAGCTCGGCGTGACGCCCGAGCAGCTCACGGCGGCGCTCAAGGGGTTTTCGGCGAACACCTCGGGCGGCTTTCTGGAGCGCAACGGGCGCGAGGTGCTGATCCGCCACCTGGGCCGCACCGCCCGGCTGGAAGACCTGCAGAACCTGGCCGTGGGTGCGCGCGGCGGCCAGAGCGTGCTGCTGCGCCAGGTGGCCGAGGTGACGTTCGCCGCCGCCACCAGGCGCGGCGACGCGGGCTTCGAGGGCGGGCCGGCGGTGATCCTGGGCATCCAGAAGCAGCCCACGGCCGACACCATTGCGCTGACCGGGCGCATCGAGGCCGCGCTGGCCGACCTGGCCAAGACGCTGCCCAGCGGCATGCAGGCGCCGCGCGTCACGTTCCGCCAGGCGAGCTTCATCGAGGCCTCGGTGCACACGCTGCAGGGCAAGCTCATCGGCGCTTCGGTGTTCGTGGCGGTGGTGCTGTTCGTGTTCCTGGGCACGCTGCGGCCCACGGTGATCGCGCTCACAGCCATTCCCGTGTCCATCTTCCTGACGGCGCTGGTGTTCCGCTATTTCGGGCTGTCGATCAATACCATGACCCTGGGCGGGCTGGCCATTGCCATCGGCGGCCTGGTGGACGACGCCGTGGTGGACGTGGAGAACGTGCTGCGCCGCCTCAAGCTCGACCGCAGCCGCAAGTCGGGCGCGCGGCTGCATCCGCTGGAAGTGGTGAAGCTGGCGTCGCTGGAAGTGCGCTCGGGCATTGTCTATGCCACGGCCATCATCGTGCTGGTGTTCCTGCCGCTGTTCGCGCTGCCGGGCATCGAGGGGCGGCTGTTCGTGCCCCTGGGCGTGGCCTTCATCGTCTCCACGCTGGCGTCGCTGCTGGTGTCGGTCACCGTCACGCCGGTGCTGGCGCTGTACCTGCTGCCGCGCATGAAGCACCTCGACCACGGCGACACGCGCCTGCTGGCCTGGCTCAAGGCGCGCTACCGCAGCGCCCTGCAGGCGGTGCTGGAACGCCCGCGCACGGCCGTGGCCGCCGGGGCGGCGGCCGTGGCGCTGGCGGCGGCATCGGTGCCGCTGTTTCCCACCACGTTCCTGCCGCCGTTCAACGAGGGCACGCTGCTGGTGGGCCTGCGCCTGAACCCGGGCGTGACGCTGGCCGAATCCACGGCCGTGGCGCGCCAGGCCGAGCGCCTGGTGCGCGCGGTGCCCGAGGTCACGCACGTGGGCCGGCGCAGCGGCCGCGCCGAGCTGGACGAACACGCCGAGGGCGTGCACGTGAGCGAGCTGGACGTGGGCCTGCTGCCCGCCGCGCAAATGCGCCGCGGCATGGCCGAGGTGCAGGCCGACATCCGCGCCCGCCTGGCGCCGCTGCCGGTGGCGGTCTCGATGGGGCAGCCCATCTCGCACCGCATCGACCACATGCTCTCGGGCGTGCGCTCGCAAATCGCCATCAAGCTCTTCGGCGAAGACCTGGACACCCTGCGCGGCCAGGCCGAGGCCCTGCGCGCGCGCCTGGCGGGCGTGCCGGGCCTGGCCGACCTGGAGGTGGAAAAGCAGGTGCTGGCCCCGCAGGTGACGGTGCGCGTGGACTACGACGCCGCCGCCCAGTACGGCGTGAGTGCCGCTCAGGTGCTGGCCATGCTGCAGACCCTGGTGGAGGGCGAGAAGGTCGGGCAGGTGGTGGAGGGCGGGCGCCGCTTTGCCCTGGTGGTGCGCCTGCCCGATAGCGCGCGCTCGCTCGAAGGCCTGCGGCAGTTGCTGCTGGACACGCCCCGGGGCCGCGTGCCGCTGGCGCGCCTGGCGCGCATCGAGGAGGGCGACGGCCCGAACCAGATCAGCCGCGACGACGGCCGCCGGCGCATCGTGCTCTCGGCCAACGCGCAGGGGCGGGCGCTGTCCGAGGTGGTGGCCGACATCCGCCAGGTGGTGGCGCAAACGCCGCTGCCCGAGGGCTACTTCATCACCCTGGGCGGCCAGTTCCAGGCGCAGGAGGAGGCCAGCCGCCTGGTGGGGCTGCTGTCCCTCGTGTCGCTGGCGCTGATGTTCACCGTGCTGTACACGCGCTACCAGTCGGCGCGGCTGTCGCTGCTCATCATGGCCAACATTCCGCTGGCGCTGGTGGGGGCGGTGCTGGGGCTGTGGGTGTCGGGGCAGCCGCTGTCGGTGGCGGCGCTGATCGGCTTCATCACGCTGGCGGGCATCTCGGTGCGCAACGGCATCCTGAAGGTGAGCCACTACCTGAACCTGATGCGCGCCGAGGGCGAAGGCTTTGACCACGCCATGATCCTGCGCGGCTCGCTGGAGCGGCTCAGCCCGGTGCTCATGACGGCGCTGGTCACGGCGTTTGCGCTGGCGCCGCTGCTGTTCGAGGCCGAGCGCCCCGGCACCGAGATCCTGCACCCGGTGGCCGTGGTGATCTTCTCGGGCCTCATCAGCTCCACCTTGCTCGACACCTTCCTCACCCCGGCCCTGTTCTGGCTCTTTGGCCGCCGCGATGCCGAGCGGCTGCTGAACCACGACAGTGTGGAGGCCTTTTGATGGCCTGCCTTGTTTTGTATGAATGGACTTTCTCCATGACCCGTACTTCTGCCCGTGCTGCCCTGGCGGCCTTGGCCCTGGCTCTGGGGGCCGCCGCTTTGCCGGCCCAGGCCCATGGCGACGACCACGCCCACACGCCGCTGCATGGCGGAGTGGTGGCCGAAGTGGGCGATGTGGACTATGAGCTGGTGGCCCAGCCGGAGCGCATCGCCTTGCACCTGCGCGACCACGGCAAGCCCGCCAACACCGAGGGCGCCAGCGCCAGGCTCACGCTGCTGAACGGCAGCGAGAAAACAGAAGCCACGCTGGCCCCGGCCGGCGCGGGCACGCTGGAGGCCAAGGGCGCATTCAAGGTGGCGCCGGGCACCAAGGTAGTGGCGCTGGTGACGCTGCCAGGCCGCAAGGCGGCGAATGTGCGCTTCGTGGTGAAGTGAGGCGAGGGGGCGCCAGCCCCACGTAGGCTGGCGCGGCGGTGCAGCCCTGTGCCAGCCGCGCTGGTAGCTTTTATCAGGCGAAATAAGGCCTAAAGGCTTGTGGGGCAAGCGCTGGCAGCTATCGATTCAGGAGTTTCTGGCAATCTGGCGATGGTTAGGGCTGCCTTCCTTTATGCAATAATTCAATAAACATTGAATTATTGAAATATGCAGGAACCCCAAGTCATACGCTCCCTCGCGGCCCTTGCCCAGGAGGTTCGCTTGCGTGCCTTTCGCGCGCTGGTTGTCGCTGGCCCCGAGGGCTTGACGCCGAGCGTCCTGGCCGAGCAGTTGGGCGTGGCTGCCAACACCTTGTCTTTCCACCTCAAGGAGTTGGCGAATGCCGCGCTGATCAGCCAGGAGCGCCAGGGGCGCAACCTGGTTTACCGCGCCTCGTTCGATGCCGTGAACGACCTGCTTGGCTACCTCACTGAAAACTGCTGCCAAGGCGCCCCTTGCAGCCCTGTTCCGGCTGCTGCCTGCAACTGCTGAGCGGCCAAGTCCTCTGCGTCAATTCACCATGGCCGATACATCCGAACCCCTGAACGTGCTGTTTCTGTGCACGCACAATTCCGCCCGCAGCATCCTGGCCGAGGCCTTGCTCAACCACCTGGGCCAAGGCCGTTTCAGGGCCTATTCGGCAGGCAGCAGCCCGCGGGGGAATCAGCAGCCGAATCCCGTGGGCCTGCAGGTGCTGCAGCGCGCAGGGGTGCCTGTGAACGGGCTGCGCAGCAAGAGCTGGGACGAGTTCGCGCGGCCGGATGCGCCGCGGATGGATCTGGTCATCACGGTGTGCGACAGCGCCAAAGGGGAAATGTGCCCCATCTGGCCAGGCCATCCAGCCACGGCGCATTGGGGCGTGGCCGACCCGTCGGAGGGCGATGCGCCGCCAGAGGACAGGCTTGAAGCCTTCCGGCACACCATGCACCTGCTGCGCCGCCGTCTGGTTCTGCTGGTGAACTTGCCGGCGGACAGGCTGCAGAAGGCCGCGCTGCAAGGCTCGGCACGCGAACTTGCGGCGCACTGAAAATCATGCAGCCATCTTGTGATGGAGCCGCCGCAAAGGCGGGCGGCCCGGCCATGGGCGGTTTCGAGCGCTATCTCTCGGCCTGGGTGTTCCTGTGCATCGTGGCCGGCGTCGCCCTGGGCCATCTGTTTCCGGGCCTGTTTCAGGCGGTTGGGGCCATGGAGGTGGCGCGGGTCAATCTGCCGGTGGGCCTGCTGATCTGGGTGATGGTCATTCCCATGCTGGTCAAGGTGGACTTCGGTGCACTCGGCGAGGTGCGCAGCCACACCAAGGGCATCGCGGTCACGCTGTTCGTGAACTGGCTTGTGAAGCCGTTTTCCATGGCCCTGCTGGGCTGGATCTTCATTCGCCAGGTGTTTGCGCCGTGGCTTCCGGCCGGGCAGATCGACAGCTACGTTGCCGGCCTGATCCTCCTGGCTGCGGCGCCATGCACGGCGATGGTGTTCGTCTGGAGCCGCCTCACCGGCGGCGATCCGCTGTTCACGCTTGCGCAGGTAGCGCTCAACGACGCGATCATGGTCGTGGCCTTTGCGCCGCTGGTGGGCCTCTTGCTGGGCCTGTCGGCCATCACCGTTCCATGGGCGACGCTGCTGGTGTCGGTGCTGCTCTACATCGTGGCGCCGGTGATCGTTGCGCAATGGCTGCGCCGCAAGCTTCTGGCCAGGGGCCAGGCCTCTTTCGACCGGGTGCTTCGGAGGATGGGCCCGTGGTCGATGGCCGCGCTCCTGGCAACCCTGGTGCTGCTGTTCGCTTTTCAGGGCGCCGCGATCCTGCAGCAGCCGCTGGTGATCGCTCTCCTGGCCGTGCCGATCCTGCTCCAGGTGTTCTTCAACGCGGCGCTGGCGTACGGGCTCAACCGGGCGGTTGGCGAAAAGCACGAGATTGCCTGCCCTTCGGCCCTGATCGGGGCGTCCAACTTTTTCGAGTTGGCCGTGGCCGCCGCCATCAGCTTGTTTGGCTTGCAGTCGGGCGCAGCCTTGGCCACCGTCGTGGGCGTTCTGATCGAGGTGCCGGCCATGCTGCTGGTTGTGCGCGTCGTGAACCGGACACGGAACTGGTACGGGAAATAAGCGTAGCGGGGCGACTGCTGTCCCTCAGAGCGTGTTCACGATCGCGCCCGCACACCCGCGTGGAGATCGTGAACACGTTCTCAGTACACCAGCCGCTCCGGCCGCACTTCCTGCAGGATGGTGGTGGCGATCTCTTCGATGCTCTTGGTGGTGGTGGAGAGCCAGCGAATGCCCGAGCGGCGCATCATGGCCTCGGCTTCGCTGACTTCGTGGCGGCAGTTCTGCAGGCTGGCGTAGCGCGAGTTGGGTCGGCGTTCGTTGCGGATTTCGCTCAGCCGCTCGGGCTGGATGGTCAGCCCGAAGATCTTGGCGCGGTAGGGCACCAGCGCCGGGGGCAGCTGGCGGCGCTCGAAGTCCTCGGGAATCAGCGGGTAGTTGGCCACCTTCAGGCCGCATTGCATCGCCAGGTACAGGCTGGTGGGCGTCTTGCCGCTGCGCGAGACACCGATCAGGATCACGTCCGCCCCGGCCAGGTCGCGGTGGCTCTGGCCGTCGTCGTGGTCCAGGCTGAAGTTGATGGCCTCAATGCGGTCGGTGTATTCCTTGGAGCGGGTCACGTCGGAAAAGCGCCCCACGCGGTGGTGCGACTTGATGCCCAGCTCCTGCTCCAGCGGGTGCACGAAGGTGCCGAACATGTCCAGCAGCATGCCCTTGCAGCCGTCCTGGATGACCTGCAGCACTTCCATGTTCACCAGCGTGGTGAAGACGATGGGCTTGCGGCCTTCCAGTTCGGCGGTGTGGTTGATCTGGCGCACCGCCTGGTGGGCCTTGTCCACGGTGTCCAGGAAAGGCAGGCGCACGTGGCGCGATTTCAGTTCGAACTGGGCCAGGATGGCGTTGCCAAAAGTCTCGGCGGTGATGCCGGTGCCATCGGAGATGAAAAAGACGGTGCGCATGGGCGGGAAGGGGACGGAGGACGAAAGAGCCGCCGGCGGGCCCGGGGGCCGCGGCATAGAATGGCGCCCATTATTCCCAAATTCCCACCATGTGCAGCGGCTGCCTACAACCAGAACAGCAAAGCCTGGCCCTGCGCATGCGCGTGCACCCGCCCCAGCGCGCGGGTGGGCGCAAGGCCGGTTTTTTAACTTCTGGAGCTTTCCCATGTCTGCACGCTTCGAGGCGACCGCCCTGGTCGTACCGTTTGAGAACCTGAGAATGAGCGACGTCGAGGTCGTTGGCGGCAAGAACGCCAGCCTTGGCGAAATGATCTCCCAACTGCCCCAGGGCGTGCGCGTGCCCACGGGCTTTGCCACCACGGCGCACGCGTTCCGCGAATTCCTGCAGTACGAGGGCCTGGCCGAGCGCATCAGCCAGCGCCTGGCGGCGCTCGATACCGAGGACGTGCGCGCGCTGGCCGAGGCCGGGGCCGAGATCCGCGGCTGGGTCGAGGCCCAGCCCTTCCCCGCCGGCCTGGAAAAGGCCGTGCGCGACGCCTTCGCCACGCTGTCGGCGGGCAACGCGCAGGCCAGCTTCGCCGTGCGCTCCTCTGCCACGGCCGAGGACCTGCCGGACGCCTCTTTCGCGGGCCAGCAGGAGACCTTCCTGAACGTAGTCGGCATCGAGGACGTGCTGCACAAGATGAAGGAAGTGTTCGCGTCGCTCTACAACGACCGCGCCATCAGCTACCGCGTGCACAAGGGCTTCGCGCACGACGTGGTGGCCCTCTCGGCCGGCGTGCAGCGCATGGTGCGCTCCGACCTGGGTGCGGCCGGTGTGATGTTCACCATCGACACCGAGAGCGGCTTCGAGGACGTGGTGTTCATCACCAGCAGCTACGGCCTGGGCGAGACGGTGGTGCAGGGGGCCGTGAACCCCGATGAGTTCTACGTGCACAAGCCCATGCTCAAGGCCTCCAAGCGCGCCGTGATCCGCCGCAACCTGGGCAGCAAGCTGATCCAGATGGTGTTCTCCTCGCCCGAGGAGAAGCAGGCCACCGGCAAGCTGGTCAAGACCACCGAGGTGGCCACCGAACTGCGCAACCGCTATTCGCTGACCGACGCCGACGTGGAGCAGCTGGCCCACTACGCACTGGTGATCGAGCAGCACTACGGCCGCCCGATGGACATCGAGTGGGGCAAGGACGGCACGGACGGCCAGCTCTACATCCTGCAGGCGCGCCCGGAAACGGTGAAGAGCCAGTCCAAGGGCCAGGCCGAGCAGCGCTTCAAGCTCAAGGGCCACGGCACCGTGCTGGCCGAGGGCCGCGCCATCGGCCAGAAAATCGGCACCGGCCCGGTGCGCCTGGTGCACAACATCAGCGAGATGGACAAGGTGCAGCCCGGCGACGTGCTCGTGACCGACATGACCGACCCCAACTGGGAGCCGGTGATGAAGCGCGCCAGCGCCATCGTCACCAACCGCGGCGGGCGCACCTGCCACGCGGCCATCATCGCGCGCGAGCTGGGCATCCCGGCCGTGGTCGGCTGCGGCGATGCCACCGAGCAGCTCAAGGACGGCACGCTCGTCACTGTGAGCTGCGCCGAGGGCGACACCGGCCGCATCTACGACGGCCTGCTGGAAACCGAAGTGACCGAGGTGCAGCGCGGCGAGATGCCTCCCATCGACGTCAAGATCATGATGAACGTGGGCAACCCGCAACTGGCCTTCGACTTCGCCCAGTTGCCGAACCAGGGCGTGGGCCTGGCGCGGCTGGAGTTCATCATCAACAACAACATTGGCGTGCACCCCAAGGCCATCCTGGACTATCCGAACGTCGATGCCGACCTGAAGAAGGCCGTCGAGTCGGTGGCGCGCGGCCACGCTTCGCCGCGTGCCTTCTACGTGGACAAGGTGGCAGAGGGCGTGGCCACCATCGCCGCCGCCTTCTGGCCCAAGCCGGTGATCGTGCGCCTGTCGGACTTCAAGAGCAACGAGTACCGCAAGCTCATCGGCGGCAGCCGCTACGAGCCCGAGGAAGAGAACCCGATGCTGGGCTTCCGTGGCGCGGCGCGCTACATCAGCGCGGACTTCGGCGAAGCCTTCGCCATGGAGTGCGAGGCGCTCAAGCGCGTGCGCAACGACATGGGCCTGACCAACGTGCAGGTGATGGTGCCCTTCGTGCGCACGCTGCCCCAGGCCGACAAGGTGACCCGGCTGCTGGCGGCGCATGGCCTGCAGCGCGGCGAGAACGAGCTCAAGGTCATCATGATGTGCGAGGTGCCGAGCAACGCCATCCTGGCCGAGCGCTTCCTGGAGTATTTCGACGGCTTCTCCATCGGCTCCAACGACCTGACCCAGCTCACCCTGGGCCTGGACCGCGACTCGGGCCTGGAACTGCTGGCGGCCGACTTCGACGAGCGCGACCCCGCCGTGCAGGCCCTGCTGAGCCGCGCCATCGCGGCCTGCAAGGCGCAGGGCAAGTACGTGGGCATCTGCGGCCAGGGCCCCAGCGACCACCCGGACTTCGCGCAGTGGCTGGCCAACGAGGGCATCGCCTCGATCTCGCTCAACCCTGACAGCGTGATCGCCACCTGGCAGCAGCTCGCCGCGGGCTGACCATGCCCCTGCCACCGGCGCCCCCAGGAATCCAGGCAACCCGCAGGCCCCCGGGCGCGCCTTTCGCGCCCGACCTGCACGATGCGCGCCATCTCTGGCTCAAGGCAGGGCTGCTGCTGGTCTGGGTGCTGGTGACCTTCGTTGCCTGCTTCTTCGCCCGCGACCTGCAAATGCTCGTCGCGGGCTGGCAGCTGGGGTACTGGATAGCCGCCCAGGGGGCGGTGCTGGTCTTCATGGTCATCGTCGTCGCGTACTGTTGGGCCATGAGCCGCTTCGAGCGGCAGGACGCGGCCCGGGCGGCGCCCACGCGTACCGGCGGCGGCTGACCATGGCTGACAAGGGCCGGGCCTCGGAGCGCGCCTACCTGTGGCGCCTGCACCGCATCCTGGGCCTGTACATCCTGGGCGTGCTGGGCTTCCTGGCCCTCATGGCCTGGGCCGAGCAGCGCGGGCTGTCGCGCCACTGGATCGGCCCGATCTTCCTGTTCATCATGGTGATGGTTTGCGCCGCCATCGGCGTGTACGGCCGCACCACCGATGCCGAGGAGTACTACGTCGCCGGGCGGCGCATACCGCCCATGTACAACGGCATGGCCGCCGCCGCCGACTGGATGAGCGCCGCCTCGTTCATCAGCCTGGGCGGCGCGCTGTACCTGCAGGGCTTCTCGGGCACGCCGGGCCAGCCCGGCGGGCTGGCCTACGTGCTGGGCTGGACCGGGGGCTTCGTGCTCGTGGCCATGCTCATCGCGCCGCACCTGCGGGCGATGAACCTCTACACCATCCCCGACTTCTTCCAGGTGCGCTTCGGCGGGCGCTGGCCGCGCGTCATCGCCGCCCTGGCGGCGGTGCTGTGCTCGTTCACCTACGTGGTGGCGCAGATCTATGGCGTGGGGCTGATCGCCTCGCGCCTCACGGGGGTGCAGTTCGAGATCGGCATCATGCTCGGGCTGGGCGGCGTGCTGCTGTGCTCCTTCCTCGGCGGCATGCGCGCCATCACCTGGACGCAGGTGGCGCAGTATGTGGTGATGCTGCTGGCGTTCCTGATCCCGGTGTCGTGGCTGGCCTACCAGCAGCTCGGCACGCCGCTGGCGACGCTGGTCTATGGCAAGCAGGTCAGTCAGATCGAGCGGATGGAAGAGCAACTGCTGCTGTCCGAAACCGAGCACCAGGTGGTGCGCGCCTACCTGCAGCGCGGCATGGAGTACGAGCGCCGGCTGCTCGACGTTGGCGCGGCCCTGGCACGTGAGCGCGAAGCGGCGCGCGAGCGCATCCACCAGCTGCGCGCCAGCAATGCCGACGTGGGCCTGATCGTCGCGGCCAGCCGCGAGCTGGCGTCCATGCCGCGCGACGAGGCCCAGGCGCGCGAGCGCTGGACGCGCGAAATGGTCGAGAACTACGAGCGCGCCCGTCCGCTGGGCGGGCTGCCGCGCCACAGCCAGGCCTTCGTCGGCGACCCGGACGGCACGCCCAAGGAGCGCGAGGACTTCCAGGACACGCGGCGCAACTTCCTGGCCCTCATGTTCTGCCTGATGGTGGGCACTGCGGGGCTGCCGCACCTGCTCACGCGCTACTACACGGCGCCAACGGTGGCGGGGGCGCGGGCGTCGGTGGCGTGGTCGCTGTTCTTCATCGCCCTGCTGTACGTGAGCGCGCCCGCGCTGGCGGTGCTGGTCAAGTACGAGGTCATGCACAACCTGGTGGGCAGCCACTTCGACCAGTTGCCCAACTGGATCGCCCAGTGGGCGCGCGTGGACGCGGCGCTGCTCTCGGTGGAGGACGTGAATGGCGACGGCATCGTGCAGTTCGGCGAGATCCACCTGGGCGCCGACCTCATCATGCTGGCCACGCCGGAACTGGGCGGCCTGCCGTACGTGATTTCGGGCCTGGTGGCGGCGGGCGGGCTGGCGGCGGCGCTGTCCACCGCCGACGGCTTGCTGCTCACCATCAGCAATGCCCTGGTGCGCGACCTGTACTTCCAGGAAAAGACGCGCCACACCTCGCCCGAGCAGCGCGTGATCCTCACCAAGTTTGCCCTGCTGGCAGTGGCGCTGGCGGCGGCGTTCGTGGCGGCGCTCAAGCCGTCCGACATCCTGCCGCTGGTGTCGGCCTCGTTCTCGCTGGCGGCGTCGGCCTTCGTGCCCGTGATGGTGCTGGGCATCTTCTGGCGCGGCACCACGCGCAAGGGGGCCGTTGCCGGCATGCTGGCGGGTCTGGCGGTGGTGCTGTACTACATCCTCTCGCACGTGCCCGCGCTGCGCGCAGCCCTGCCGCCGTGGATGCTGGCACGCGGGCTGTGGTTCGGCATCCAACCGATTTCCGCGGGGGTCTTCGGGGTGCCGGCGGGGTTCGTGACAGCGTTGCTGGTCAGCCGCATCACCCGGCCGCCGCCGCCCCAGCCGGCCATCCGGCTGGAGATGTAAGCATGCGTATGGATAAACCCCGATACCCCTGCAGGGCCGGTCTGTGCCATGCTGTGCCGAAGTAGAGCGGCGCCTTCGCGCTGCCAAGGACACCATGCGACTCGTCAAAACCGCCCAGGGGCAGCAGGCTTTCAAGGAGCGCAGTCACAGCCTGTCGCAGCGCCAGCGCTCGGCATTTCTCCTGTTCGACGGCCAGCGCAGCATCGACGAGGTGCTGGCCGCCACGGCGGTCATGGGCATTACGCGGGACGATGTGCAGGCCATGGTGGAGCAAGGCCTGCTGGCACCGGCGGCTGGCCAAGCCAGCGCATCCAGTGATGCACCCGCGCCGGCTTCGGAGCGCTCGCCCAAAGAGCGCTACCAGGATGCCTACCTGATCGCCACCGAGCTCACCGGTGCGCTGGGGCTCAAGGGCTTTCGCCTGAACCTGGCGGTGGAGGGCGCCTCCGGCTTCGATGACCTGGTGGCCTTGGCGCCCAAGATCCGCGAGGCCGTGGGCGAGGCCAAGTACGAGCGCCTCAAGCGGGCGCTGTTCGCTTAGCCAGAGAAAAAGCGGGTCAGACGCCCAGCAGTTCCACGTCGAACTTCAGCGTGGCGTTCGGCGGAATCACGCCGCCCGCGCCGCGTGCGCCATAGCCCAGCTCGGCCGGAATGACCAGCGTGCGCTGGCCGCCCACCTTCATGCCTTGCACGCCTTCGTCCCAGCCCTTGATGACCATGCCGGCGCCCAGCGGAAACACGAACGGGTCGTTGCGGTCGCGGCTGGAGTCGAACTTGGCGCCTTGCTGGCCGTCGTTGTAGAGCCAGCCCGTGTAGTGCACGCGCACTTGGGCGCCGCGCGTGGCCTCGGCGCCGCTGCCGACGACCGTGTCTTCGTACTGCAGGCCGGAGGCGGTGGTGGTGAATGCCATGGGAATTCCTTTCTGGTGCTATCGAAAAAAGAGCTGCTGGCGCAGGCGCCATGAGCCCTGGTGGCCAAGAAAGCCAAAACCCGCGCAATGGCGCGGGCTGGGGAAGGAAAGCCAGCGGGGCGGCTTACTTCTTGGTGCGGCCGCCGGCCCAGCGGGTGGCGAAGGCCTGCAGGTCCGACAGGCGCTTGAGCAGATCCTGCCCGGTGGGCGTGACGGTATAGCCCTCGCTGCCATGGTCCACCAGACCGGCCTCGCGCAACTCTTTGATACGGGTGTTGAGCGTATTGGGCGTGATGCCGCCCACGCTGTCTTGCAGCAGGCGGAAGGTCTGGGGGTGGCCGTCGCGCAGGGCCCACAGCACACGCAGCGCATAGCGGCATTCGAGCTTTTCGAACAGCTGGTTGATGGCGGCGTTTTCCTTGGAGCTCATGGACGCTTCTCCTTGCGCAGTTGTAGTTGAGCAGTCAGGCAGGCCCAGCCTGCCAGGATGGCCGGACTATAGCCCGGAATCCGTTGTGCTACAAGTTTAATAGCTCCAAAGCGCCTGTGCACATGCGCTGCCTAGGAAAAATACGGGGGGCGTGTAACAAGTGTTGCGGTCCCGCCACGCCGCTGCCGGGCGCCTGGGCGCGGTGTGCGCGTATGCTCGCGCCCGTCGTTCACCCCCTTGCCCATGCCATCCATGCAAGCTGCCCCACCCGCCCCCGCTTCTTCGTCCCTGCCGCTGGCGGGGCTGCGCGTCGTGGAGTTTTCCCACATGGTCATGGGCCCCACCTGCGGCATGGTGCTGGCCGACCTGGGCGCCGAGGTCATCAAGGTCGAACCCATCGAGGGCGACCGCACGCGCCACCTGCTCGGCGCGGGGGCAGGGTTCTTCCCGCTGTTCAACCGCAACAAGAAAAGCATCGCCATCGATCTGCGCCACTCCGAGGGCCAGGCGGCGGCGCGCAGGCTGGCGCTCTCGGCCGACGTGGTGCTGCAGAACTTCAAGCCCGGCGCGCTGGCCAAGTACGGGCTGGACTACGCCGCGCTCAGCCAAGACAACCAGCGCCTCGTCTATGTCAACCACACGGGCTTCCTACCCGGCCCCTACGAGCACCGCACGGCACTCGACGAAGTGGTGCAGATGATGGGCGGCCTGGCCTACATGACCGGCCGCCCCGGCGACCCGCTGCGCGCGGGCGCGAGCGTGAACGACATCATGGGTGGCATGTTCGGCGCCATCGGCGCCATGGCTGCGCTGATGCAGCGCGGCATCACCGGGCGCGGGCAGGAGATCGACTCCGCGCTGTTCGAGAACAACGTCTTCCTCGTCGGCCAGCACATGCTGCAGTACGCCATCACCGGCCAGCCCGCCGCGCCCATGCCCGAGCGCATTTCCTCGTGGGGGCTGTACGACGTGTTCAGCGTGAAGGACGGCGAGCAGATCTTCCTGGCCGCCGTGAGCGACGCGCAGTGGAACACCTTCTGCGACGCGCTGGGCTTCGCCGACCTGAAGGCCGACCCGCGACTCGCCACCAACAACGACCGCGTGCGCCAGCGTGCCACCATGCTGCCCGACCTGCGCCAGCGCCTGGCCGCGCGTACGGCGGCCGAGCTGTCCGAGCTGTTCGAGCGCAACGGCCTGCCTTACGCGCCCATCGTGCGCCCCGAGCAGCTCTACGACGACCCGCACCTCAACGCCAGCGGCGGCCTGGCCGATATCGCGCTGCCCGACGGCGACCTGGCGGGCCAGACCGTGCGCACCACGCTGTTCCCGCTGCGCATGGACGGCCAGCGCCTGGGCGTGCGCCTGAGCCCGCCCCGGCAGGGCGAGCACACGGCGGAGCTGCTGGAGGGCCTGGGCTATACCCCGGCGCAGGTGCGGGCGCTGCGGGAGCAGAGCGCGGTGGCGTGAATATTGGGTGAATTGGCCTCCAGCGCTTATGCAGCAAGCGCTGGTAGCTATGTTTGCAAGAGCAAAAGTTAGAACCGGTATTTCAGGTTGGCTGAGATGCGGCGCGGCTCGCCGAAGGGCGAGTAGTACTTGTTCTCCAGGTTCGCGCGGTAGGTGCGGTCGAACAGGTTGCTCACCGCCAGCGTCAGATCGGCCTTCGGCGTGATTTCGTACCTGGCCATCAGCCCCACCAGTACCAGCCCGCCGCTGCGCACGGTGTAGGGTGCGCCCGTGTCCCAGCTTGAGTCGTTGCGGTAGATCCTGCTGCGTGCCGACACATTGCCGCCCAGCGTCCAACCCGTGTTCGGCAGCTTGTAGGCAGTGGACAGGCGCAGGCTGTGGCGCGGCAGTTGGGGGTTGTAGCGCTGGCCGTCCGTGGCGCCGCTGGCATACTTGCTGCCGGTGAAGGTATAGCCCGCCGCCACGTTCCAGCCGGTGGCGATCTCGCCGCTGGCGCCCAGGTCGATACCCTGGCTCACCACCTTGTCGGCAGCGATGTAGCAGGTGCCGCCGCAGGCGTTGGCCGGGTCGGGAACGATGGATTCATCGCGCCGCGCCAGGTTGGTCTGCTCCAGGCGGAACACGGCGGCGGACACGTTCAGGCGCTTGTCCAGCAGTTCGCCCTTGATGCCTGCCTCGTAGTTCGCGCCCACCACCGGCTTGACGGTGCCGCCGCCCGCTGTCTTCTGGATTTGCGGGGTGAAGATGTCGGAATAGCTGGCATAGACCGAAACCTGGGTGTTCAGGTCGTAGATCAGCCCGGCGTAGGGGCTGATGACGCCGCTTTCCTCGCTGCTGGTGCGTTTTGTAAGCAGGTTCTCGTCTTTGTAATGGCTGACACGCACGCCGGTGATGAGCTTGAGTGCATCGGTCACGCTCCAGCGTGCCACGCCGTAGGCTCCCAGCTGGGTTGTCTTCGTGTCGCCGGAATAGGGGGTGGCTCCGGGGATGTCGTCCAGTGCCGAGGGGTCGAAGGTATTGACGTTGATGGGCAGCCTGGGGATATAGCCTGCGCCCGTGTAGGTATGCCGCATCGTCGATCCGTTCAGGCCGAATGCCGCTTCGTGCTTGCGCCCGAACCATTGGAACGGCCCGGAGACATGGACATCCGCCGCATTGGAACCCAAGTCCTGCGTCAGACTGCGCTGCCGTCCCAGCACCAGTCCGTCGCCGGTTGTTACGTCCAACTCGCCCCGTGCATAGCTGTAGCGAAAAATGTCGGAATTCGTTCTGTTATGGGAAAAAGTGGCCTTGGCCTGCCAATCGCCCGCCAAGCGCTGCGTCAGGCCCAGAGTGGTCAGCGTGTAGTCCTTGACGGTGCGCTGGCCCGCATCACCCCAGAAGAAGGAACGGCGGATGCCTGGTTCGCTGCCGTCGGCGGCAAACGGTGCGCCCAGATGGTTACGCCCGGTGTCCCTTTGGTATTGCACGCTGGCTTCCAGCGTGGTGGTGGCGGTCAGGTCGGCCTCGGCCACGGCATAGATGGCGCGGCGGTTGCGGTAGGCGTAGTCCACAAAGGATTTGCTGTTGTCCGCCACGGCCACCACACGGCCCCGGATGCGGCCCGATTCGGTGAGCGGGGCGGAAATATCCCCCACGATGCGCCGTCCGTCCCAGGAGGCCAGTTGCATTTCAGCCGATGCCTGGAAAGCCTCGGTAGGCCGCTTGCGTACCAGATTGATGGTGCCACCCGGTTGTCCTGCGCCCGTCAGCAGGCCCGCTGCCCCCTGAACCGTCTCCACCCGATCAAGGAAGGCGTTGTCGATTTGCGGGTTACGGTTGTTGTTGCTGATGCCTCCGGGGTTGGGGACGCCATCGTACTGGGACTGCATCTCAAAACCCCGGCTGTAGTACTGTGCGCCATTGTTGCCTTGAGCAGCCACGAAGGCTCCGTTGACCGTCTGCAACGCATCATCCACCGAGGTCATGCCGAAATCCTGCATTTGCTGGCGGGTCACCACCGTCACCGTCTGCGGCGTCTCGCGCGGCGTCAGGCTGAGCTTGGCGGCGGTATTGGTCGCCGTGGCCTGGTAACTGCCTGTGCCCTCGGTGGCGCCGCTGCGCTCGGCCTCGGCGGTTACGCGCACTTCGCCGAGCGAAGGGGCAGGCACGGATGCGGCGGGCACGGCAGGCGCCCGCACCGCCGTCAGCGCGCCGCTGCCGGTGCGCGCCACGGCCAGCCCGCTGCCCGCCAGGGCGGCGCGCACGGCCTGCTCGGCCGTGTAGCTGCCGCGCACGGCGGGCGCGGCAATGCCCTGCACCAGCGCCGCGTCCACCGACACGGGCTGGCCGCTTTCGGTGGCGATGCGCGTGAGCGTGAGGCCCAGCGGCTGGGCCGGGATGTCGTAGGCGTGTTGGCCCCGTGCCGCCTGCAGGGCGGCGGCCTGCGCCAGCGCGGGCAGGGGCCCGGCGCCCAGCAGGGCGAGGGTGGCAGCGAGGACGGTGGGGCGCAAGCGCTGCGCGCGGAGGGGGGTGATGGGTTGCATGGCGGCAGGGGGTTGTCGGGCCGTGCGAAGGTGGCCCTCATTCCTCCTGTGCAACGAGCGGGCAAAAGCGTCAGTGCGGGTGCGAGAAAATTTTCCGGGCCAGCGTGAGCGGTGCGGCGGAAACTCTTGTTCTCATAGCTGCTCGCGCTTGTCTGGTAAGCGCTGGAGGCCGATTTGGCTTGTATTTTTCAGATGCGCCCCGCTGGCGTGCCCGTGCCATGGATGCGCGCCTGGAGGACGAAGCCATCACCACCATGCATGAGTTTGTGCCGAAGAAGAAAGGGGGGCTCAGGCCCCCGCCGCGAACGGCTCAATGGACTCCAGTTCTTCGCCTAGCTCCATGCGGGCTGTCTCTGCGTCGTACTGGCTTTGCAGGTTGAGCCAGAACTCAACAGAGGTTCCGAAGAACCGGGCCAGGCGCAATGCCGTGTCAGCCGTGATGGAGCGCCTATTCTTGATGATGGCTGCAATGCGGGTTTGGGGGACGTGGATAGCCTGGGCCAGACGGTATTGCGTCAGGCCCATGGGTTCCAGAAACTCCGCGGCGAGAATTTCACCGGGGGTCGGTAGAGTGAGTTGCTTGGTCATATTCATCGCCTCTTGCGAAAGTCCACAATGCCGCTCTCGCGTCAGTGGTAGTCAACAATTTCAACGTCCTTCGGGCCTTCTGGTGTCCACACGAAGCACACGCGCCACTGGTCGTTGATGCGGATGCTGTGCTGCCCCTCTCTGTCGCCACACAGGGCTTCCAGGCGATTGCCAGGAGGAACCCGCAGATCCAGCAGCACGGCAGCGGCATGAAGCATGCGCAGCTTGCGCAGGGCAACGGCTTCGATGTTTACCCAGCGGCGCACGCGCTCAAGGCCAAACAGGACTTGTGTCTCGGGGCACTTGAAGGATTGAATCGCCATCGGCAGATGCTAATGTTCTGCGTTAGTATCGTCAAGCGTTGGTATGGACAGGCTGATTCGCATGGGCGAGGTCAGGCGCGGCCCGTGCGGGTCTGGTAGGGGTCGAAAACGGCGGCAAGCTCCTTCGCAAGAGGGCGCTTTTCGAGGGGGCGGGTGGGTGCCCCGGTCGCGCAAGGAGGGGACATGAAAGCAACATCGGCTTCGCTGCTTGCGCTATTGCTGCGTTGTTTTTGCAGTGTCACCCCGCCTCGATCCGCACCAGCCACCTGCCCCGGTACACATGCACCGCCACGGGCAGCGTGTCGGCGATGATGGCCAGCGCCCGGTCGGTGTCGTCCAGCGGGTAGCTGCCGTGCACGCGCAGCCGCGCGGCTTCGGGGGCAATGCGCAGCAGCCCGTGCCGGTAGGGGCGCAGCGCGGCCACCACCTCGCCCAGCGGGCGGTCGTTGACGACGAACAGGCCCTGTTGCCATGCCGTGGCGGTGGGCGCCGCCTCGGGGGCGGGGGTGGTGCTGGTGGGCGTCATCCAGGCGGCCTGGCCGGGGGCGAGCGGTTGGCGCGCGCCGGGGGCGTCGGCCGGGGCCAGTTCCACGCTGCCTTGCAGCGCCACGGCCAGGCTGCGGTCGGCTTCCTGGCGCAGCAGAAAGCGCGTGGCGGCTGCGCCGGGGGGTACGTGGACGCTGCCGTGCTGGCACAGCGCGACGAAGGGCCGCAGCGTGTCGGGCTGCACGCTGGCGATGCATTCGCCGCTGCGCAGGCGCACGGCGCGTTGGCTGCCGGTGTAGGCCACGTCCACGGCGGAGCGGGCGTTGAGCAGCAGCGTGCTGCCGTCGGCCAGCGCGAAGCGGCGGCGCTCGCCAGTGCCGGTGCGCAGATCGGCCAGCGCGTCCTGCAGCGGCGTGAAGCGCTGGGCCAGCAGGCCCGTGCCCAGGCCCACGCCGCCCAGCGCCAGCGCGCCGCGCAGCATGCGGCGGCGGCGCTGGGCGTGCGTGGCGGCGTCGGCCAGCGCCTGGGCGATGGTGTCGGCCTGCCCCGGCACGCGCTGGTTGAGGGCGCGCGCGGCGGCGAAGGCGCCGTCCACCGGACCGGCCAGGCGCTGCCAGGCGGCGCTGCGGGCGGGGTCGCCGTGCAGCCATTCGGTGAAGGCGGTCTGGTCGGCGGCGGTGGCCTCGCCCGAGCGCAGCAGCACCAGCCAGCCGATGGCGTCGTCGGTGGGCGTGCTCATGCCGGTTCCGCCAGGGCCTGGGCGCAGGCCTGCCAGCCTTGCACCATGTATTTGCGCACCATGCTGGCCGACACGTCCAGGCGCGTGGCGATCTCGGCGTAGGTGCGTTCGTCGAGCTGGCTCATGAGGAAGGCGCGGCGCGCCTTGTCGGGCAGGCCGTCGAGCGCGCGGGCGATGCCTTCCAGCGATTCGAGCAGCAGCGCGCGCTCCTCGGGCGAGGGCGCGAGCGCCTCGGGCAGGTGGGCGATGGCGTCGAGGTAGGCGCGCTCCAGGTCGCGGCGGCGCCAGAAGTCGAACAGCACGCGCTTGGCGAGGGAGGCGACGAAGGCGCGCGGCGTGCCCACCGCCGCCAGGTCGGGCTGGGCGACCACGCGCACGAAGGTCTCGGAGGCGAGGTCTTCGGCATCGGCGCGGTTGCGCAGGCGCTGGTGCAGCCGGCCCAGCAGCCAGGGCTGGTGCTCGGCGAAGAAGGCGGCGGCCAGCGGGCGCTGGGCGGGCGGCAGGGGCGGCATGGGGGTGGGCTATTTCGTGAGAATCATTCGCATTTTATGGAGGAGCCCTCCGCCCGGCCCTCCGGAAGGCATCGATGCTCCTGGTTTAATAGCTGCTTGCGCTTTCTGGGCAAGGGCTGGAGGCCGATTGGAGGGAATCACGGGTAAAGTCTGTATAAATGCGACTTACTTTTATTTGGTGTGCCTAAAATCGCTGTTCCGCTTTTTTCTCTCCGATGACATCCACCCCCCCGAACCCGCGGCGCCGCGCCTACTGGCTCAAGATGCTGCACGAATGGCACTGGGTCAGCTCCGCGCTGTGCCTGGTGGGCATGCTGCTGTTCGCCATCACCGGCATCACACTCAACCATGCGGGGCAGATCGAGGCCAAGCCCCGTGTGGTGCGCGGCGTGGCCGCCGTGCCCGAGGCGCTGCGCGCCGAACTCGCCGCCGCGCAGGCGCGCCAGGGCACGCGGCCCGGCGCCGTGCCGGCGCCGCTGGCCGACTGGGCGCACGCCCAGTGGGGGCTGGAGGCGGCGGGGCGCGAGGCCGAGTGGTCGGCCGAGGAGGTCTACGTCTCCCTGCCGCGGCCCGGCGGCGATGCCTGGCTGCGCGTGGCGCTGGCCGACGGCGAGGCCGAATACGAAGCCACCGACCGGGGCTGGATCGCCTACTTCAACGACCTGCACAAGGGCCGCAACACCGGCGCCGCCTGGAGCTGGTTCATCGACCTCTTCGCCGCCGCCTGCCTGGTGTTCACCGTCACCGGGCTGTTCATCCTGCAGATGCACGCCGGCAACCGCCCCTTCACCTGGCCGGTGGCTGGCCTGGGGCTGCTCGTGCCGGTGCTGCTGGCGCTCCTGTTGATCCACTGAAAGCTGACTGCCTATGAAAACCTCTCTGCCATTGCGCTACACGGCCGCCCTGGGCACCGCGGTAGGTGCCTCCGTGGGGGCGCTCCCGGCGTTTGCCGCCGGCCTGGGCGTGGGCGTGGAAATTCCGCGCCTCGACGTGGCCGAATACCACCGCCCCTACGTGGCCGTGTGGATCGAGCGGCCCGACGCCAGCGTCGCCGCCACGCTGGCCGTGTGGTACGACGTGAAGATGAAGAACGCCGAGGGCACCAAGTGGCTCAAGGACATGCGCCAGTGGTGGCGCCGCGCCGGCCGCGACCTGGCCGTGCCCATCGACGGCGTGACGGGCCCCACGCGCCCCGCGGGCAAGCACCAGCTCGGCTTCACCGAAGGCACCAATCCGCTGCCCAAGCTGCCGCCGGGGGACTACAAGCTGGTGGTCGAGGCCGTGCGCGAAGTCGGCGGCCGCGAGGTGGTCAGCGTGCCCTTGCGCTGGCCCGCGTCCCAGGCCGAGACGCTGCGCGCCAAGGGCAGCAGCGAGCTGGGCGAGATCGCCGTCGAGCTCAAGCCTTGAGGCTATCCATCAAGCCTTTCACGTCTCTTGCCAAAGGATTTCCCATGCACTCCAAGCCCCGCTTTCCTGGCCGCATCGCGGCCTGCCTCGTTGCCCTGTGCGGCGCGTTCACGTCGGCGCAGGCGCATAACGTCTGGCTGCTGCCGTCGTCCACCGTGCTCTCCAAGGCTGAATGGATCACCGTGGACGCGGCCGTGTCCAACGACCTGTTCTTCTTCAACCACGTTCCGCTGAACCTCGACGGCCTCGCCGTGACGGCGCCCGACGGTGCGTCCGTGGCGCCGCAGAACGTGCACAAGGGCAAGCTGCGCAGCGTGTTCGACCTGGAGCTGCAGCAGGCCGGCACCTACCGCCTCGCCGTGCTCAGCAATGGCCTGTTCGCCAGCTACAAGGACAAGGCCACGGGCCAGCCCCGCCGCTGGCGCGGCACGCCCGAGAAGTTCGCCGCCGAGGTGCCGGCCGACGCGGTGGACCTGGCCGTCACCCAGGCCGTCGGCCGGGTCGAGACCTTCGTCACCGTGGGCAAGCCCAGCGCCGTCGCGCCCGCGCGCCAGGGCCTGGAGCTGGTGCCCGTGACCCACCCCAACGACCTGGCCAAGGGGGAGAAGGCCACCTTCGCCTTCCACCTGGACGGCAAGCCCGTGCCGGACCTCGAAGTGGTGCTGGTGCCGGGCGGCACGCGCTACCGCGATGCCGTGGGCGCGATCAAGGCCACGACCGATGCCAGCGGCCGTTTCAGCGTCACCTGGCCGCAGGCCGGCATGTACTGGATCGATGCCGACGTGAAGGACCAGAAGACCTCGCTGCCCCAGGCCAAGGAGCGCCGCCTGTCCTACGTGGGCACGGTGGAGGTGCTGCCCTGAGCTTCGCCGCCGCCACCCCCGCCGCGCCGCCGCGCGTGCGCTTCGCGGCCGACGTGCTGCGCGGCGCATGGGCCGGCGCCAGCGGGGCGGCCCAGGGCGCGGCGGCCGTGCCGCGCCATGCCGACCCGGCCCGACTGCAAACGCTCGCCGGGCAGGCCATGGGCACGCGCTGGTCGGTGCGCCTGGACAACCCGGGCTTCGTGCCGCTCGTGCCCGTGCGCGCGGCCGTGGAGGCGGCGCTGGCGCTCGTGGTGCGGCAGATGAGCCCGTGGGAGGCGGATTCCGACCTCTCGCGCTTCAACCGCGCGCCGGCCGGGAGCTGGCACGCGCTGCCCGCCGAATTCTTCACCGTGCTGCACAGCGCCTTCGCCTGGGCCCAGGCCAGCGGCGGCGCGTGGGACCCGACCGTGGGCCCGCTGGTGGACCTGTGGGGCTTCGGCCCCCGGCCCGATCCGCTGGCGCCGCACCGGGCCGCCGTGCCCGGCGCGGCGGCGCTGGCGGCGGCGCGTGCGCGCGTCGGCTTCGGGCGCATCGCGCTGGACGCGCCGGCGCGCCGCGCCCTGCAGCCCGGCGGCGCGCACCTGGACCTGTGCGGCATCGCCAAGGGCTATGCGGTGGACCTGGCGGCGCAGGCGCTCGCCGGCCTGGGCTTCACCGACTTCCTGGTGGAAGTGGGCGGTGAACTGCGTGCGCGCGGCGTGCGCCCCGGCGGCCAGCCCTGGCGTGTGGCGGTGGACGCCGTGGCGGGCCTGCCTGCGCGCGTGCTGGCGCTGCGCGACCAGGCCGTGGCGACCTCGGGCGACCACTGGCACGCCTTCGAGCACGGCGGGCGCCGCTATTCGCACACCATCGACCCGCGCAGCGGCGAGCCGGTGCGCCATGCGCTGGCCAGCGTCACCGTGCTGCATGCCGAATGCATGCAGGCCGACGCGCTGGCCACGCTGCTCACGGTGCTCGGGCCGCGGCAGGGGCTGGATTTCGCGCAGGCCCATGGCGTGGCCGCGCAGTGGTGCGAGCGCACCGGGGCGGGCACGGCGTTCCGCGCCACGTCGTTCTTTCCGGCGGACGGCGCATGAGCGCCCTGGCCCCGCAGGCGCGCTGGCTGCTCGCCGCGCTGTGCGTGCTGCTCTACGCCGCGCTGTGCCTGGGCCTGTGGCGGCGCGCGCGGCGCCGTGCGCGCGCCGCCCGGGCCGAGGCCGCAGCCCTGGCCGCCGCGTCCGCGGGCAGCCAGCCGGTGCTGGTGGCCTACGCCAGCCAGACCGGCCAGGCCGAGGCCATCGCGCACGAGACGGCGCGCCTGCTGCACACCGCCGGCGAGCCCGTGCACCTGTGCGCGCTCGGCGCCGTCGATGCCGCGCTGCTCGCGCGCACGCGCACCGCGCTGTTCGTGGCCAGCACCTACGGCGAGGGCGACGCGCCCGACAACGCCGCCGCCTTCCAGCAGGGCTGCATGGCGCGGCCCCTGGCGCTGGCGCACCTGCGCTGCGGCGTGCTGGCGCTGGGCGACCGGCAGTACGCGCGCTTCTGCGGCTTCGGCCAGGCGCTGGCCGCGTGGCTCGCGGCCAGCGGCGCCGAGGCCCTGTTCGATGCCGTGGAGATGGACAACGGCGCCCCCGAGGCGCTGCGCCGCTGGCAGCAGCACCTGGGCCAGGTGGCGCTGCTGGACGCCACGCCCGCGTGGCAGGCCCCGGCGTTCGCGCCCTGGCGGCTGGCCGAGCGCATCCACCTGAACCCCGGCAGCGCGGGCGGGGCGGTGTTCCACCTGGCGTTCGCGCCGCCGCCGGGCGTGGCGGCGGATTGGCAATCGGGCGACCTGGCCGAAGTGCGCGTGCCCGCCGACCCGGCGCGCCCGCGCAACTATTCCATCGCCTCCATCGCTGCCGATGGCTGCGTGCACCTGCTGGTGCGCGCGGCCGTGCGTGCCGATGGCCGCCCCGGCCTGGCTTCGCAGTGGCTGTGCCAGGGCCTGGCGCCGGGCGCCACGGTGGACATGCGGCTGCGCCCGCACGGCAACTTCCGCCTCGCGGGCAACGCGGGGCGGCCGCTCATCCTCATCGGCAACGGCACCGGCTTGGCGGGGCTGCGCGGCCACCTGCGCGCGCGCGCCGCGCAGGGGGCGGGGCCGAACTGGCTGGTGTTCGGCGAGCGCGCGGCGGCGCACGACTTCCTGCACCGCGAGGAACTGCTGCGCTGGCAGGCCGAGGGCGTGCTGGCGCGGCTCGATCTCGCGTTCTCGCGCGACCAGGCGCAGCGCGTCTACGTCCAGCACCGGCTGGCCGCGCAGGCCGGGCTGCTGCGCGACTGGGTGCTGGGGCAGGGCGCGGCCCTCTACGTCTGCGGCAGCCTGCAGGGCATGGCGCAGGGCGTGGATGAGACGCTGCGCACGGTGCTCGGCGATGCCGTGGTGGACGCCATGGTGCGGGACGGGCGCCTGCGGCGCGACGTGTATTGAGCCTGGGCTGGCGCTGGGGTCTTTCAAGCCGAATCGGACTCCATCCCTTGCGTGGAAAGCGCAGGGTGCTATGAAAAACAGAGTGATCTGACCGGCGCGGCAGCCTGCGGCCTGCAGGGCACGCGGCGGTTTTGTCGCATTTCTGAGACGAGGCGGGCACAAGATAGATACAAATCAAACACAAATCATTCTCGTTTGTAATAATTTCTCTCTGATAGCCCCTGTGTGCAGAACAAAACACTCCAGAGCATGACCGGGCCTTCGTCTTTCCCGTTCTTTCTTTTCTGGAGTCGTTTTCCATGCAACGTATCCCGCGCGGCGCCTGTCCGCTGCATCGCTCTGTCCTGGCCGCCCTGATCGCGGGCCTTGGTGCCGCCAGCGCCCAGGCCCAGGCCCCGGAGGCCGCCTCGCTCAAGGAGGTGGTGATCTCCGCCTCGGGCTTCGAGCAGGACGTCCGGGAGGCGCCGGCCTCCATCACCGTCATCACGCGCGAGCAGCTGGAGCAAAAGCGCTTCAACAGCATCGCCCAGGCGCTGGAGGACGTGGAGGGCGTGGACATCGGCGCGGCCACCGACAAGACCGGCGGCCTGAACATCAGCATCCGCGGCATGCCCAGCGACTACACGCTGATCCTCATCGACGGCCGGCGCCAGAACGCCCCGGGCAACGTCGCGCCCAACGATTTCATGGGCACGCAGACCAGCTTCCTGCCGCCGGTCTCGGCGATCGAGCGCATCGAGGTCATCCGCGGCCCCATGTCCACGCTCTACGGCTCCGACGCCATGGGCGGCGTCATCAACATCATCACGCGCAAGGTGGGCAAGACCTGGGCCGGCGCGGTCGGCGCCGACTACGCGCTGCAGCAGGAGTCGGCCTTCGGCGACACGCGCGCCGCCCGCTTCTACCTGAGCGGCCCGCTGCGCACGGACGTGGCCGGCCTCACGCTGCGCGGCAGCACCTTCCACCGCGACGCGGCCGACATCCGCTACGCCGGCGTCGGCGGCAAGGAGCAGATCCCCATCATGGGCTCCAACCCCGCCAAGAGCGACGTGCACAACCTGGGCGCGCGCCTCACGCTCACGCCCAACCGCTACCACGACATCACGCTCGACGTGGACACCGGCCGCCAGACCTACGACAACGCCGGCAACCGCCTGGGCACCCAGGGCGTGCAGGGCGGCTACGGCCCCGAACTCAAGTTCAACCGCGACCAGGTGGTGCTGGCGCACACCGGCCGCTACGGCTTCGGCACCTGGGACACGAGCTACCAGGCCAACCGCACCGAGACCATTGGCCGCACCATTCCCCCGGGCACGCCCGGCGCCGTGGCGGGCAGCGGGCGCACGCTGGAGGTGGAGAGCAAGGTGTTCGACACCAAGCTGGTGCTGCCCTGGGGCGGCAGCCACCTGAGCACCGTGGGCGGCCAGTGGTGGGACGCCAGGATGCAGGATGGCGTGGCGCCGGAGAACTTCAAGTTCACGCAGAAGGCGCTGTTCGCCGAGGATGAGTGGAGCCTGACCGACGCCTTCAAGCTCACCATGGGCGTGCGCTACGACAAGCACAGCATCTTCGGCGGCAAGGCCAGCCCGCGCGTCTACGGTGTGTGGAACGCCGCGCCGCAGTGGACGCTCAAGGGCGGCGTGAGCCATGGCTACAAGACGCCGCGCGTCGAGCAGCTCACGCCCGGCATCAACGGCTTCGGCGGCCAGGGCACGATCCCGCTGATCGGCACGCCCACGCTCAAGCCCGAGACCAGCCAGAACGTCGAACTGGGCCTGTACTTCGACAACCAGCAGGGCGTGCTGGCCAGCGCCACGCTGTTCAACAACGAGTTCAAGGACAAGATCACCAGCGGCACCGGCCTGCCCAACTGCCGCTACGCCGCCTCGCCCAACCGCCCCGGCTGCGTGGACTTCGGCAACTGGCCCAACGTGGACCTGTTCGGCCAGCAGGTGAACGTGGACGAAGCGGTGACGCGCGGCATCGAGCTCAACGCCAAGCTCCCGCTGGCGCGCGGCTGGTCGGCCAGCGCCAACTACACCTACACGCACAGCGAGCAAAAGAGCGGCGCCAGCAAGGGCCAGCCGCTGACCGACACGCCCGAGCACGCGCTCAACGCGCGCCTGGACTGGGCGCTGGCGGCGAACTGGAACGTCTGGCTGCGCGGCGAGTACCGCAGCGAACGCTACCGCGACCCCGGCACCACCGCCGCCACGCGCGCGGCGGCCGCGGCGCTGGGCGACTACAAGGCCTATACCCTGCTGCACCTGGGCGGCGCGTGGCGCGTGAACCCGCAGTTCACCGTGAGCGCGGCGGTCTACAACCTGCTCAACAAGAGCTTCATCGACTACCGCATCTACAACGTGCCGGGCGCGGCGGCGCAGGCGGGCAACATCTACCGCAACCCGCAGGAGGGCCGCCGCCTGTGGGTCTCGGCCAACTACGAGTTCTGAACTTGCGTGCCCTTGGCTCTGGATGGGCCAAGGGCCGCATGGGGACATGGCGACGGCAAACGGTGGAGCAACCTGGCGGGCCGACGGCAAGGGGCCAAGCTTTATCGCGGCTTCAGGTGGTTCGGCATGCCACGGCTGCACGGCCTGCGGCAGCCAATTCGCGCGGCTGTCGAATCAACCTGAAGTGGTTGACTTAGAGCGCACTCCAACTTCTAGGATCGCCCCATGGAATCTCTTCTGAGCATTGAAGAAGTCGCCCAGCGCACGGGCCTGACGGCCCATACCCTTCGCTACTACGAGCGCATCGGGCTGATCGCCCCGGTTGGCCGTGCGGCGGGAGGCCAGCGGCGCTATGCGGCATCCGACATGGCTTGGATCGAATTCCTGCTGCGCTTGCGAACGACGCACATGCCCATCGGCAAGATGCAGGCGTTCGCAGAACTACGCGGCGCTGGGGACTCGACGGTGCCGGATCGTCGCCAGATGCTGGAAGAACACTTGACGGAAGTTCTGGCGGAAATCGAAGCGATGCGCCAATCCGCAGATGCTTTGCAGGCGAAGATCGCGCATTACCGCTGGTTGGAGCAGTCCTTGGCGCCGGATTCAATCTCTGGTGAAGGACATGCTGATGAACATCGAAAACCGCTACGAGCGCGGACTCGCTAAGCTGCGTGAAATCGACGGCGAGGCTGGTGAGAACGTATTGCGAAGCCTGGAAGACATTGCCCCGGACTTCGCCCGCTACCTGATCGAGTTTCCTTTTGGCGACGTGTATTCCCGCCCCGGCCTTGACCTGAAAAGCCGTGAAATCGCCGTCGTCGCCGCGCTGACTGCGCTGGGCAATGCAGCGCCCCAACTCAAGGTGCACGTTCAGGGCGCGCTCAACGTGGGCGTCACGCGCACGGAGATCGTCGAAACCATCATGCAGATGGCGGTTTATGCCGGCTTTCCGGCGGCGCTCAATGGGTTGGCGGCTGCCAAGGAAGTCTTTGTGCGGGAGGGCGCCCAATGAAGCGAGCCATTGCGCATGCGGGCCTTGCGGTGAGTGGCGTGAGTTTGCCGGACAGGCCCGGTACGGGGGCATGAACACCTTGCGGCCCAAGTGATGGAGAGACCTGCTGTATCTGGCTTCGGCGCATTCCAGCGCAAGGCCGGGCTGGAGCCATCGAAAAAAGGCAGTGCCGCCCTGGGGTGGTTCACTCCATTTTTCATAGCTGCTAGCGCTTGATGGGTAAGGGCTAGAGGCCATTCAGGCCATTGATTTCGCCTCCAGCATGCGCACCAGCACCAGCAGCGCGTGGTTGACCGGCGTGGGCAGCCCCAGCGCCGTGCCGCGCTGCACCACGTAGCCGTTGAGGTGCGCGATCTCGGTGGGCCGGCCGCGCGCCAGGTCCTGCGCGGTGGAGGAGCGCTGGCCGGCCATCGTCCGCGCGATGTCCTGCACGGCGGCGCGGATGCCGTCTGGCAGCTGCACGCCGTCAGCCCGGGCCACGGCCAGGCACTCGGCCACCAGGTCGTCGATCACCGCGCTGGCGCCGTCCTGCGCCATGAGCCAGCCGTAGGGCTGCTGCACGATGGCCGAGAGTGCGTTGTACGCGCAGTTGATGACCAGCTTGGCCCACAGCGCACCGCGCACGTTGTCCGACACCTCGGTGGGGATGCCCGCCTGCCCCAGCGCCTGCGCCAGGCGCGCGCTGGCGGGCGACGGGCCGACCACCAGCTCGCCGCGCCCGAAGTGCCGCACGTGCCCCGGCCCCGCCATGGCCGTGGCCACGTACACCACGGCGGCCGCCACCGGGTGGCCGGGTCCGAGCACGGCGCGCACGCGCGCGTCGTTGTCCACGCCGTTCTGCAGCGTCAGCACCAGCGCGCCGGGGGCCAGGTGGGGCTGCATCTGCCGCGCCGCCGCTTCGGTGCCGGTGGATTTGACGCACAGCAGCACCACGTCGGCGCCTTGCACGGCGCGGGCCTCGGTGCTGGCCTGCAGCGGCACGTGCGTGTCCTGCGTGGCGGTTTGCAGGCGCAGGCCGTGGGCCGCGATGGCCTGCACGTGCGCCGGCCGCCCCACCAGCCGCACGGTGTGGCCCGCCTGCGCCAGCAGCGCGCCGAAGTAGCAGCCCACGGCCCCGGCGCCCATGATGGCGAACGACAGGCGGGAGGCGGGGGCGGCAGTGGGCGTCATGGCGAATCCTGGGTGCGAGAGAGCAGGCGTGATTGTCGCGCGCCGTGGCGGGCGTGCCATGGCCGCACCACGGCACGCTGCCCGCTATGCCTGCGCGCCGCCGCGCCGCAGCCGGTACAGCGCGTGCTGGAGCAAGGGGCTGCCGGCCTCCAGCAGCGGGTGCGCGAAGGTGCCCGCGGCGTGCATGCCCAGGCGCTCCATGACCGCGCGGGAGCGGCGGTTGCCTACGGTGGTGAACGCGACGATTTCCTCCAGCCCCAGCGTCCCGAAGCCGAAGCGCAGCGCCTGCGCGGCGGCTTCCGAGGCCAGCCCCTGGCCCCAGTGCGCGCGGGCCAGGCGCCAGAGCACCTCCACGCAGGGCGAAAAAGGCAGCAGGGGCGACGGCACATGCAGCCCGACGCAGCCGATGAAGGTGCCATCCACCTTCGCCTCCACGGCCCAGGGCCCCCAGCCGTGCTCGCGCACCAGGGCCTCGCAGCGGTCTGCCATGGCGTCGCTCTGCGCCCGGGTGAGCGGCGCGGGAAAGAACGCCATCACGCGCGGATCGGCGTTCAGGGCCGCAAAAGGCGCGCGGTCCGCCGCCGTCCATGGGCGCAGGCGCAGCCGGGGTGTTTCGAGCGTGCCGTGCATGCGATGCGCCGTCAAAAGGCCGGATGGATGCTCAACGCCAGCATGGCCGACAACTGGCACAGCGGCCTGCCCGCGCTTTGCTGCAACGCATTGAACGCATGCTGCACGGCTTGCAGGTCGCGCTGGCTGGTGGGCGTGCGGCCGATGATGCCCGCGGCCACCAGGCGCGCCACCACGTGGCTGGTCAGCAGGAAGGTGTCCTTCCCGGCCAGGCGCAGGAAACCGGCCGCCGAGCGCCCGCCCAGGCGGGCGCCGCGCTGGGCCAGCACATGCCACAGGCCGATGGTGTCGCTGCCTGGCCAATCGGCGAGAAAACCGCCAAAACTGCCGTGCGCCTGGCGGATGTCCAGGATGAACCGGGCATTCTTCGCAATGCTTTGCAGCTTGGCGCGGTCGCGGATGATCCGGTCGTTTTGCATGTGGCCTTCCATCTGCTCCGGGCCGAGCAACACCATTTGCCCGGGCTCGAAGCCCGCGAAGGCTTTCTCGAATTCGGGCCACCTGGCATCGACCACCGCGTGCTGCATTCCCGCCTGGAAGACCCGCTGGCTCATGGCGGAGAGGTAGCGGTCGTCGCCTTTGCTTCTCAATTCCTCGGCGGTGAGCGCCTGGGGCAGGAAGGCTTCCATGGCTTCGTCGGAGGCAAAGCGCGCGCGTACCGTGTCGTGAAGCCAGCGATAGTCAAGGGCCATGGTGGCTTCTTTCTTCACCGGGCCTTGCACTGGATCGGTGCCATGCGGCCGATCTCAAGGGTCAGGTCGTCCCCTTTGCCGCGAATGGTGTTGGGGCCGTTGCTGTAGATGAAGCCAGAGCCGCTGGGCTGCTGCTGGAGTTCCATGCGCTCGCCGTGGCGTGTCAGGACGGCGGTGCCGTGGGCGGGTGAAAAGCGCACGGAAACCGACTCGCCGTGGGTGCAGGTAAAGGCCACGTCAAGGTCGGCCGGTGCGGGCGGGGTGGTGCTGCAGGCGCACAGGAGGGCGGCGGCGAACAGTGCGGAAGCGGATGCTTTCATGGAGTTTCCCCGTTGAAGGTTGGCGGACGGACACCGCTGGCATGACAGCCGCGATGCCACGAAGCGGCACGACGCTGCAAGAATGATAGCTGGCAGCGCTTGCTGTGCAAGGGGTAGGGCCAGAAAAGGCTTGAAACGCGCATGGCGCATGCAGGCCAGGCCTCGCCGTGGCTGGCGGCCAGCACGAAGCGGCGGGTGCTTGGGCGCAAAAAAGCCCGGCCCCGCGCGATGGCGGGGCCGGGCTGGCGGCTGCGGCTGGGCGCTTACAGCGAGTCGATGAAGCTGCGCAGCTTGTCGCTGCGGCTCGGGTGCTTCAGCTTGCGCAGCGCCTTGGCCTCGATCTGGCGGATGCGTTCGCGCGTCACGTCGAACTGCTTGCCCACTTCTTCCAGTGTGTGGTCGGTGGACATCTCGATGCCGAAGCGCATGCGCAGCACCTTGGCCTCGCGTGGGGTCAGGCCGTCGAGGATGTCCTTCACCACGTCGCGCAGGCCGGCCTGCATGGCGGCGTCGATGGGCGCGGTGTTGGCGCTGTCCTCGATGAAGTCGCCCAGGTGGCTGTCGTCGTCGTCGCCGATGGGGGTTTCCATCGAGATCGGCTCCTTGGCGATCTTCATGATCTTGCGGATCTTGTCCTCGGGGATCTCCATCTTCGCCGCCAGGATCGACGCATCGGGCTCGAAGCCGAACTCCTGCAGGTGCTGGCGGCTGATGCGGTTCATCTTGTTGATGGTCTCGATCATGTGCACCGGGATGCGGATGGTCCGGGCCTGGTCCGCGATGGAGCGGGTGATCGCCTGGCGGATCCACCACGTGGCGTAGGTCGAGAATTTGTAGCCGCGGCGGTACTCGAACTTGTCCACGGCCTTCATCAGGCCGATGTTGCCTTCCTGGATCAAGTCGAGGAACTGCAGGCCGCGGTTGGTGTATTTCTTGGCGATGGAGATCACGAGGCGCAGGTTGGCCTCGATCATCTCCTTCTTGGCGTCGCGCGAGGCCATTTCGCCGGCGTTCATGCGCTTGTTGATGTCCTTGAGCTCGGACAGCGGCACCACCACGCGGGTCTGCAGGTCGATCAGTTTCTGCTGCAGTTCCTGCACGGGCGGGATGTTGCGCTGCAGCACGGCGCTCCAGGGCTTGCCGGCGCTGGCCTGCTGCTCCACCCATTGCAGGTTCAGCAGGTTGGGCGGGAAGTCCTTGACGAAGGTGTCCTGCGGCATGCCGCACTTGTCCACGATGATGCGGCGCAGCTCGCGTTCCTTCTTGCGCACGTCGTCCACCTGGGCGCGCACCATGTCGCACAGCTTCTCGATGGTCTTGGCGGTGAAGCGGATGGTCATCAGCTCGGCCGAGATCGTGTGCTGGATCTTCATGTACGTGGCGCCGCCGTAGCCGTCCTTGTCGTACACCTTGTGCATCTTCTCGAACTGCTCGCGCAGCTTGTCGAAGCGGCGCAGGGCCTCGTTCTTCAGCTCTTCGAGCTTCTTGGTCAGCGCCTTGGAGCCGCCCTTGCCGTCGTCGTCGTCGGCTTCGTCGTACTCGTCGAAGTCTTCCTCGGCCACGTAGTCGTCGTTTTCGTCGGCGTCGACGAAACCGTCCACCACGGTGGAAATGACGACCTTGCCCTCGCGGATTTCCTCGGCCATGTTGAGGATCTCGGCGATGGTGGCGGGCGAGGCGCTGATGGCTTCCATCATGTCCTGCAGGCCGCCCTCGATGCGCTTGGCGATCTCGATCTCGCCCTCGCGCGTGAGCAGCTCCACCGTGCCCATCTCGCGCATGTACATGCGCACGGGGTCGGTGGTGCGGCCGAATTCGGAATCGACGGTGGACAGGGCCGCCTCGGCTTCTTCCTCGGCTTCTTCCACGGTGGTGGCCGTGGGCGTCACGTTGTTCTGGAACAGCGTTTCGGCATCGGGCGTCTGCTCGTACACGGCCACGCCCATGTCGTTGAGCATGGCGACCACGACTTCCATGGTCTCGGCGTCCACCAGCTTGTCGGGCAGGTGGTCGGAAATCTCGACCCGCGTCAGGTAGCCGCGCGTCTTGCCCAGCGTGATGAGCTTCTTGAGCAGCGAGCGGCGCTTGGCCAGGTCTTCCTCGGACAGGACGGTTTCGTCCAGGCCGAACTCCTTCATCAAGGCGCGTTCCTTGGCCTTGCTGATCTTCATGCGCAGGGGCTTGACCTTCTCGGTGGCGACATCGGCCACCGGCGCTTCCTCGACTTCGCCTTCCAATTCGGATTCGATGTCCGACAGGTCGGCGTCGTCGCCCATGCCTTCGCCTTCTTCCTTGGCCTTGGGCTTGCGTCCGCGCTTGGCGGGTGCCTTGGCGGCGGCCTTGGGCTTGGCGTCCGTGTCGTCGGCGCCCGCGGCCTTGGCGGGGCGGCCGGCCTTCTTCTTGGGGGCTTCCTCGGCGGCCGCGGCATCGGCGTCCGCGGTGGCCTTGGGCTTGCGCGCGGGCTTCTTCTTCTCTTGCGCTTCGGCGTTCTTCAACAATTCATCGGCGGCTTCTTTGAGCAGCTGGGCTTTGCTTTTGGGTGTGGACACGGTGGACGCTTTCGTTGCGGCTTTGGCGGCCGGGAGGGAAACGGTTTTTTCAGCGGCATCTGCGGCAGGCTTGGCAGACTTCGCGGACTTTTGCACGGGCATGGATAACCTCAGCGTCAAAAAAGGGACACACAAAGAAAACGCAAGCGCCACGGAAACCGGCGCATGGAACACACACGGCCTGGGCCGTGTGGAGGGGAACCCTCGGGGCAAGATGTCTGGGCGAACATTTGGTGTGCAGTCCTTGCGGTAATGTGGGCCGTGCACTTGCTGCAATGGGCGTGGAATCCACGCTGGCCCGGTCCGGAGGTGCTGCTGTCGCTCTTGCCAGTCAACCTTGGATTATATCGGTTTAAAAAGTTCCCAAGGAAAAGGGAAAAGTCAAGAGGCTTTGCGCGCCAGCGCTTCCAGCTCCAGGCGCTGGGCCTGCAGGGCGCGCAGGCGCTGGGCGGCTGCGGGGTCGGTGCGCAGGGCGGCCACGGCCTCGGTCTCCTGCTGCTTGATGCGGTCCATGCGCATGCGGTTGAGCACGCCGCGCAGTTCGCGCCGGATTTCCGGCAGGTCGCCCTCCGGCTGGGCATGCGGGCCGCTCATCAGCTGCGCGGCCAGGCTCTCGCAGCCCTGGCCGCGCAGGCTTTCGCGCAGCACGGCCCAGGGCTGGGCGCCGTGCTCGTGCCACTCCTGTTCCAGCCAGGCGAACAGCGGGCCATGCGGGGCGGGCTGGGCGCCCAGGGCGTCGTGGTCGTCGTGCGTCAGCTCTTCCAGAAACGCCATGTGCGACAGCAGCAGCCGCGCGGCCTGGTCGGCGCGGCTCACGGGCGAGGGGCGGGGCCCCTGGTAGGGTGGGGCCCAGGCCTTGGCGCCGCGGTTTTTCCAGTTGCCCCGGCTGCCCTGGCCGGGGCCTGCGGCAGGGCGGGAGGGGAAGTTGCCGGCGAAGGCGGGCGGGGCGCCGTGTTCCCAGGGGGGCGGCTCCTGTCCGGGGGCGGGCGCACGGGCGGGCGCGGGCGCCGCGCCGTGGCTCCACAGGTCGGCCAGGTCGCGGGCGTCGAGCTGCGCCAGCTGGGCCAGCTCGGCGAGCAGCTGGCGCTTGAGCGCGCCGTCGGGCAGCGCGGTCCACAGGGCGCGGGCGTTGGTGGCCATGTGGGCGCGGCCTTCGGCCAGGCCCAGGTCGCAGCCTTCGCTGGCGGCTTCGACCAGGAAGCGGCTCAGCGGCATGGCGTCGCCGACGTGGCGCGCGAACGCCTCGGGGCCGTGGGCGCGGATGAAGCTGTCGGGGTCGTGCTCGGCGGGCAGGAACAGGAACTTGATGGCGCGCGTGTCGCTGGCGTAGGGCAGGGCGCCGTCCAGCGCCTTACGCGCCGCGCGGCGGCCCGCGGCGTCGCCGTCGAAGCTGAAGACGACCTGGTCGGTGAAGCGGAACAGCTTGTGCACGTGCTCGCTGGTGCAGGCCGTGCCCAGCGTGGCCACGGCGTTGCCGAAGCCGAGCTGCGCCAGGGCCACCACGTCCATGTAGCCCTCGGTCACCAGGGCGTAGCCGGCCTCGCGGATGGCGGTGCGCGCCTCGAACAGGCCGTACAGTTCGCGGCCCTTGTGGAACACCGGCGTTTCGGGCGAGTTGAGGTACTTGGGCTTTTCGTCGCCCAGCACGCGCCCGCCAAAGCCGATGCACTCGCCCTTGACGTTGCGGATGGGGAACATGATGCGGTCGCGGAAGCGGTCGTAGCGCTTGCCGTCCTCCTCGCCCACGATCACCAGGCCCGATTCGTGCAGCAGCGGGCTGTCGTACTCGGGGAAGACGCTGGCCAGGTTGCGCCAGCCTTCCGGGGCGTAGCCCAGGCCGTAGCGCTTGGCGATCTGCCCCGAGACGCCCCGGCCCTTGAGGTAGGCTACCGCGCGCGGCGAGGCCCTGAGCTGCTTGCGCCAGGATTCGCCGGCTTTTTCCAGCACGTCGGTCAGCGTGGCCTGTTTCTGGCGCGCGGCGGCGGCGCGCTCGCGCTCCTGGGGCGAGGCATCATCCTGCGGCACGGCCAGGCCCACGCTCTGCGCCAGATCCTGCACCGCTTCGACGAAGCCCATGCCCGCGTGGTCCATGAGGAAACCGATGGCGTTGCCGTTCTTGCCGCAGCCGAAGCAGTGGTAGAACTGCTTGGAGGGACTGACGCTGAAGGAGGGCGACTTCTCCCCATGGAAGGGGCACAGGCCCATGAAGTTGGCCCCGCCTTTCTTGAGCTGTACGTAGCGTCCGACGACATCGACCACGTCGACGCGGGACAGCAGCTCCTGGATGAAAGATTGGGGAATCGACACAGCCGTGATTGTCCGCGCAAACCGATTCGCGTTTACCCCTATTGCTTTCAGCCCGCTGTCAGCCAGCGTTGCTGTAATAGAAGGATTTTGTTTTCAATAAACCAAGGAAACCAGCCGTGACCAGCATGTACGACCAGCATCTGCCCCGCAACGAAGCCAACCACGCGCCGCTCTCGCCGCTGGCGTTCATCGAGCGCACGGCCGAGGTCTATCCCGACCGCCTGGCCATCGTGCACGGCGACCTGCGCCAGACCTGGGGCGAGACCTACAAGCGCTGCCGCCAGCTCGCCAGCAGCCTGCGCCGCCTGGGCATTGGCAAGAACGACACCGTGGCCGTGATGCTGCCCAACACCCCGCCGATGGTGGAGGCGCACTTCGGCATTCCCATGGCGGGCGCGGTGCTCAACACGCTGAACACCCGCCTCGACCCCGAAACCATCGCCTTCATGCTCGACCATGGCGAGGCCAAGGCGCTCATCGTCGATCCCGAATTCAGCGCCGTGGTGGCCAAGGCGCTGCCGCTGCGCAAGAACCCGGCGCCGCTGGCCCTCGTCGAGGTCGAGGACGCGCTCTACGGCGCGCCCGCGCAAGCCCTGGGCGGCACGCGCTACGAGGATTTCGTGGCCGCGGGCGACCCGGCCTTCGCCTGGGAACTGCCCGGCGACGAATGGGACGCCATTGCCCTGAACTACACCAGCGGCACCACCGGCAACCCCAAGGGCGTGGTCTACCACCACCGCGGCGCGGCCATCAACGCCATCAGCAACGTGCTGGAGTGGGACATGCCCAAGCACGCGGTGTACCTGTGGACGCTGCCCATGTTCCACTGCAACGGCTGGTGCTTTCCGTGGACCGTGGCGGCGCGCGCCGGCGTCAACGTATGCCTGCGCCGCGTCGATGCGCAGGCCATCTTCGACGCCATCCGCAACCACGGCGTCACGCACTACTGCGGCGCGCCCATCGTGCAGGGCCTGCTGGTGAACGCGCCCGCCGCCATGAAGGAAGGCGTGCCCGCCGGCGTCAAGGCCATGGTGGCCGGCGCCGCACCCCCGGCCTCGATGATCGAGGGCATGGAGCAGATGGGGTTCGACCTGACCCACGTCTACGGGCTGACCGAGGTCTACGGCCCGGCCACCGTGTGCGCCAAGCACGACGCCTGGAACAGCCTCGACATCGGCGAGCGCGCGCGCCTGAACGCCCGCCAGGGCGTGCGCTACCACCTGCAGCGCGCCGCCATGGTGTGCAACCCCGAGACCATGGAACCCGTGCCGCACGACGGCGAGACCATGGGCGAGATCATGTTCCGCGGCAACATCGCCATGAAGGGCTACCTGAAGAACCCGCAGGCCACCGAGGACGCGTTCCGCGGCGGCTGGTTCCACAGCGGCGACCTGGCCGTGCAGTACCCCGACGGCTACATCAAGATCAAGGACCGCAGCAAGGACATCATCATCTCGGGCGGCGAGAACATCTCCTCCATCGAGGTCGAGGACGTGCTCTACCGCCACCCCGACGTGCTGGCCGTGGCCGTGGTGGCCAAGCCCGACCCGAAGTGGGGCGAAACCCCTTGCGCCTTCGTCGAGCTGAAGGCGGGCGCGCTGACCACGGTGGACGACATCGTGCAGCACTGCAAGAAGCACCTCGCCGGCTTCAAGGTGCCGCGCGCCGTGGTGTTCGGTGAACTGCCCAAGACCAGCACCGGCAAGATCCAGAAATTCGAGCTGCGCCGCAAGGCCGGATCGGCCACGGCGATCAACGTGTGACCATGGGGTGAGGGCCAGGGGCGCCGGGGCGCTCCTGGTTCGATAGCTGGCAGCGCTGGGTGGACAAGGGCTGAAGGCCGTTTTGATTCAAAATACGGCGTTTCCCGTTCCTGCACCGCACCGTGAACCCCTTCGTGACCGGGCCTGCCGCGCATGCGCTGGCCCTGCGCTTTCTCGGCGGCTTTGCCGTCTGGCGCGGCGGCACGCCCGTCACCGGCTTCCCCTACGACAAGGTGCGCGCGCTGCTGGCCTACCTGGCGCTGGAGCCGGGCCCGCACAGCCGCGAGTACCTGGCCGACCTGCTGTGGCCCGGCGTGGACGCGCAGCGCGCCCGCGCCAACCTGCGCGTGTGCCTGTTCGACCTGCGCCGCCTGCTGGGCGACGCCGCTGCGCAGCCGCCGCTGCTGCTGGAGGCCACCCCGAAGATGCTGCGCCTGCACGCCGCAGCGGGCCTGCGGCTCGACGTGGCCGACTTCATGGCCTGCGCCGGCCTGCCGGCCGAATCCCCCGACCTGCTCGCGCGCGGCGTGGCGCACTACCGTGGCCCGCTGCTGGCGGGCCTGTCGCTGCCCGACGCGCCCGAGTTCGACGCCTGGCTGGAGGCGCGGCGCGCGGCGCTGCAGCGCCAGGCCGTGCAGATGCTCGAACGCCTGGCGGCATACCACGAGGCCCAGGGCCACGACGCTCAGGCGCTGCAGTACGCCCAGCGCGCCACCGAGGTCGATCCCTGGAGCGAGCCGCTGCAGCGCGCCTGCCTGCGCCTGCTGGCGCGGCGCAGCCCGGCGGCGGCGCTGGCGCATTTCGCAACTTTCCGCCGCGCGCTCGCGCGCGAGCTCGGCGCCGAACCCGAGCCGCAGACGCTGGCCCTGGCCGCGCGCCTGGCCCAGCCGGGCGCCGCGCCCGAGGCCGCCCCGGCCCTGGCCGCGCGGCCCGGGCGTTGCCACCTGGCGGTGCTGGCCTGCGACTTCGAGCCGCGCGGCGGCATGGACCCCGAGGAGGCCGCCGCCGCCCTGGGCGGCCTGCTGGCGCAGGGCGCGCAAGGCGTGCGCAGCCACGGCGGCCACGTGGCGCTGGCGCAGGGCGGCGAGCTGCTGGCCTTCTTCGGCTACCCGCAGGCGCGCGAACACGCGCCGCGCGACGCGGCGCAGGCCGCCCTGGCCGTGGCACGGGCGTGGCGCGCGCAGGAGGGCGCGGCGGACCTGGTGCTGCGCGCCGGCCTGCACGCTGGATGGGGCTTTGCCGACGAATCGGGCGGCCTGCCCGACGCGGCGGGCGTCCTCACCAAGGCCGCGCGCCGCCTGGCGCAGGGCGCGCCGGCGGGCGGCATCGCGGCCAGCGCCGGGCTGCGCCGCCTCGCCGGCGGGCAATTCCAGTGGTCGGCGCCCGATGACGCTGGCGCCGCGCTGCTGCTGGCGCGTGGCCCGGGCGCCGGGCGGGCGGAGGGGCCGGAGCGCGGCTTGCCGCCCCTGGTCGGGCGGCGCCAGGAGCTGGAGCGTCTGCGCGCAGCGTGGGGCGATGCGTGCCAGGGCCGCCGCCTGGGCGCGCTGGTGCAGGCCGAGGCCGGCCGGGGCAAGTCGCGCCTGGCGGCGGCGCTGGCCCAGCAGGTGCTGGATGGCGGCGGCGTGGTACGCGAAGTGGCCTGCCAGTCCGGCGCGGCGCACATCCCGTACCTGCCTTTCGTCGAGAGCCTGCAGCGCCAGATCGGGCTGGAAGGGACGGAGGATGGCGCCGCGCACTGGCTGCGCCAGCGCCTGGGCGCCGATGCTGCGGACGCGCTGCCGGTGCTGCTGCACCTGCTGGGGCTGGCCGAAGACGTTGCCGCCCTGTACCCCGCCGAGCGCAAGGCGCGCGAGCAGGCCCTGCTGGCGCGCCTGTTCGGCCCGGCGCCGGACGGCCGGCCGCTGCTGCTGCTCGTGGAAGACCTGCACTGGGCCGATGAGGCGACGCTGGAGCTGCTCGAACGCATGCTTGGCGAGGACGGCACGCCGTTGCTCATGTTGTGCACCGCGCGCACGGCACCGCCCGGGCCACTGGCCGAGCGCCTGGCCGTGCACCTGGAGCTGGCGCCGCTGCCCGCCCAGGCCATCCGCACCCTGGTCACGCAGGTGGCGGGGGCCGGGCAGCCCCTGGGCGACGCGCTGCTCGCCTCCATCGTGCACCGCGCCGACGGCGTGCCGCTGTACGCTGAGGAACTGGCGCGCGCCGCGCTGGCCGGCGGCGGCCGCGCGGGCGACGTGCCCGAAACCCTGTGGGACGCGCTGGCCGCGCGCCTGGACGGCCTGGGCCCGGCCAAGCGCATCGCCCAGTACGCCGCCTGCATCGGCCGCGACTTTGGCGAGGACCTGCTGTGCGCCATCGCCACCGCGCAGGACGACGTGGACGGCGGCCTGCAGGTGCTGCTGCACGCCGGGCTGGTGCAGCGCCGGCTCGGCGGGCTGCTGCACTTCCGCCACGCGCTCATCCGGCAGGCCGCCTACGAATCGCTGGCGCAGGCCGAGCGGCGGCAGATCCACGCGCGGCTGGCGCAGGCGCTGGGCAGCGGCTTCGCCGAGCGCGTGCGCGCCCACCCCGAGATCCTGGCCCACCACCTGTCCGAATCCACCGACCCCGCCGCCGCGCACGCCTGGTGGGTGGCGGGCACGCAGGCCGCGTCGCGCTCGGCGCTGGCCGAGGCCATCCACGACTTCTACGCCGGCCTGGCCGCCGTGCAGGCCCTGCCCGAGGGCAGCCCCGAGCGCACGCACGACGAACTGCGCTTGCAGATCGGCTTGGGCACGGCGCTGGTCGGCGCGCAGGGCTACGGCGCCGAGGCGGCGCAGGAGTGCTTCCAGCGCGCCTGGGCCCTGAGCGCCGGTGCGCCGCCCGGCATGGACCTGTTTCCGCTCATGTGGGGCCTGTGGATGGTGGGCCGCCACGGCGAGGGCGAGCACCCGCTGGAATACGCTGGGCGCCTCGCCCGCATGGCCGAGGGCAGCACCGACCCGGCGCGGCGCATGGCCGTGGAATACGCCTGGGGCAACAACACCTTCTGGCTGGGCGAGTTCGCGCGTGCGCGCCGCCATCTGGAGGCGGCCATCGCCTGGCGCGCGCAGGTGGAGGGCGCCGAATCCATCGCGCGCTTCGGCGAGGACATCGGCATCGCCGCGCGCGCCCTGCTGGCCTGGGTGTGCTGGATCGAGGGCGACTTGGAACGCGCCCGCGCGCTGGCCGACGAAAACGTGGCCCTGGCGCGCGCGCTCGGCCACGCACACAGCTTCGGCTTCGCCTTCAGCTGCGCGGCGGTGCTGTACCGCCACCTGCGCGCGCCGCAGCAGGCCGCGGCGCTCAGCGGCGAACTGCTGGACTACGCCCGGCACCACCGCCTGCTGCTGTGGCAGGCCGCCGCCGCCGGCGTGCTGGGCTGGGCGCAGGCGGCGCAGGGCGACGCGGGCGGGCTGGCCCCGATCCGCCAGGGGCTGGAGGGCGCGCGGCTGGTGTTCCGCGTGATCGAGATCACCTTCATGGCCTTCCTTATCGACGCGCTGCTGCACCTGGGCCGCCCGGCCGAGGCGCTGCCGCTCATCGACGAGGCGCTGGAGCGCTCCGCTGCGAACCATGACACCCATTTCGTGCCCGAGCTGCTGCGCCTGCGCGGCGACGCGCTGCGGCACCTGCGCCCCGATGCCGCCGCCGAGGCGCTGGATCTGTACCGCCAGGCGCTGCGCCTGGCCGAGGCGAGCGGCGCCGCCCTGTTCGCGCTGCGCAGCGCCACGCGCATCGCGTGGCTGGAGGCAGGCGCCGGGGCGGCCCGCCCGCTGGCACAGGCGCTGGCGCGCGTGCAGGGCCCGCCCGGCAACCCGGACCTGCGCGAGGCGCGCGAAGTCCTGGAAATGCTCCTGAAAAAGTAGCTGGCAGCGCTTGCCTGGAAAGCGCTGGCGGCCTTTTTGGCTGAAATCGCCGCGATTCAACGCCTGGTCAACGCTCCGTTCCCACAATCCTCCTCTTTTGCGCAAGGCGCCCAGAAAAGGGGGATCGATGCCAACGGCACGAATCATGGTCATTTTGGCCTCCAGCCCTTTGCTGGCGAGCGCTAGAAGCTCTTGAAACAATAGCATGCATATCCAATGGAAACCGCTTCGGCGGTGGGCCGCCGCCCTGGCCCTCGGGTGGGGGCTGGCCATCGCCGCCCATGCGGCGTTGCCCGCGGTCATCAGCTACCAGGGGCAGCTCACGCAGGCCGGCGGCGGGCCACTGCCCGGGCCGGCGCAACTGGTCTTCCGGCTGTACGGCGCCGCCACGGGCGGGGCCGCGCTGTGGACGGAAACGCACCCCGCCGTGGCCTTGTCCAGCGGCGTCTTCAGCGTGCAACTGGGCAGCGCCGCGCCATTGGCGCTGCCGTTTGACCAGCCGTACTACCTGGGCGTGTCGGTCAATGGCGGCGCCGAGCTCGCGCCGCGCACGCCGCTGGCCAGCGCGCCCTATGCCCTGGCGGCGCAGACCGTGGCCGACGGGGCCGTGACCGCCGCCAAGATCGGCCAGGTGTGCGCCGTGGGCGAGACCCTGGTGCGCACCGCCAGCGGCTGGGCCTGTGGCGCGGCCACCGGCCCCCAAGGCCCGCAAGGGCCCGCAGGCCCGGCCGGGCCAACCGGCCCTGCGGGCGCTGCCGGGCCAGCCGGCGCCATGGGCGCCGCGGGCATGCGTACGCTGGTCGCCGCGGCCGCCGAGCCAGCGGGCGCCAACTGCGCCAGCGGCGGCACCCGGGTGCAGAGTGGTAGCGATGCGGACGGCAACGGCGTGCTCGATGCGGGCGAGGTGGCGGCCACGGCCTACGTCTGCCATGGTGCCCAGGGCGCGCAGGGCGCCGCCGGGGCGCAGGGCCCCACCGGCCTCACCGGTCCCGCGGGCGCTGCCGGGCCGGCCGGCGCCACGGGCGCGGCGGGCATGCGCGCGCTGATCGCCACGGCCGCCGAGCCAGTGGGCGCCAACTGCAGCAGCGGCGGCACCCGTGTGCAAAGCGGCGGGGACGCGAACGGTAACGGCACGCTGGACGCGGGTGAGGTGGCGGCCACGGCCTATGTCTGCCACGGTGCCCAGGGGCCGCAGGGCAGCCCCGGGGCGCAGGGGCCCGCCGGCCCCGCGGGCGGCGGCACCCTGGTGCACGGCTGCTTCGGCGTGGGGCAGGCCGGCAGCAGCACGGGCTACACCGTTGCCTACGACAGCGGCACGGGCCAGCACACGCTGGCCTTCACCACGCCCTTCGCCAGCGCGGGCTACACGCTGCTGCTCGACGCCCGGGCCGCGCCCACGGGCCGCGCACGCGCGGTGTACCCGGTGGCCAAGACGGCCGGCGCGGTCACGCTGGCGCTGGGCTGGCTCGATTCCGCCGAGACGGCGCAGCCCGTGTGCTTCGTGGCGGCGCAGTGAACCAGGCACCCCATGCCATGAAGAAAAACCATATCCTTTCCCTTTCCCCGCGCGGCCTCGCCCTGGCGGCTGCCCTGGCAACCCTGGCGCCGCCGGCCGTGGCGCAGCAGGACTGCATGCTGGGCGAGCTGCGCCTGTTCGCGGGCAACTTCGCGCCGCTCAACTGGATGCTGGCGCAGGGGCAGATCCTGTCCCTCAACGGCCAGACGGCACAGCTGTTCGCCATCCTGGGCGCTACCTACGGCGGCAACGGCAGCTCCACCTTCGCCCTGCCGGACCTGCGCGGGCGCGTGGCGGCCGGGGCGGGGCAGGGGCCGGGCCTGAGCTACCGCAGCCTGGGCCAGCAGTGGGGCGCCGAAACGCGCACGCTGACCACCAGCGAGCTGCCTGCGCATATCCACCCCCTGAACGTCGCCAGCAACGCCCCGGCCACCACCGGCACGCCCGGTGGCGACAAGGTGCTGGCCGTGGCGCAGAACGCGGGGCTGTACGCCGCCGCGCCGCCCTCGGTCGCGCTGGCCGGCAACAGCCTGGCCACGGCGGGGAGCGGCCAGCCGTTCTCCATCCTGCCGCCCAGCCTGGGCATGAACTACATCATCTGCACCGGCGGCACGGCGCCGGTCCGCCCATGACCGCCATGGCACGGCGCGCACCATGGGGGGCACGCCTGCGGGCCGCCGGCGCCTTGGCCGTGGGCCTGCTGGCGGGCGCGGCTGCCTGCGCCCAGGCGCCGGCTCCCTGCCTGCTGGGCGACGTGCGGCTGTTCGCGGGCAATTTCGAGCCCGTGGGCTGGAAGTTCGCCAACGGCCAGTTTCTGCGGATCGACGATCACAGTGCGTTGTTTTCGCTGCTGTTCACCACCTGGGGGGGCGATGGCATGACGTTCTTCGGCCTGCCCAACCTGAGCAGCCGGATTCCGATGGGGACGGGCCAGGGGCAGGGCCCGTACGGCGACATCGCCGATGGGATGACCTGGGGCCAGGAGCGGACCACGCTGATGTATGCCAACCTGCCGCCGCACAGCCATCCGGTGATGGTGGCCGGCGCCACGGCCACCACGGCGGTGCCGGCCGCCGGCATGGCGCTGGCGGCGGTGCCGGAGGCGGGGGCGTTCGCGGTGGCGGCGCCCAACGCCACGCTGGCGTTCGCGTCGGTGGGGGTCGCAGGCTCCAGCCAGTCCTTCGAGACCCTGCCGCCTGCCATGGGGCTGAACTACATCATCTGCGTGGACGGGGTGTACCCGTCCCGGTATTAGTACTGCAACCTCCTGGAGGAGTAGAGGAAGCCCATGAAATCAATGCATTCGCGCGCAGGGCAAGGCGCAAACCGCAGCAATAGCCGCAGCTATTGCGAGGATTCGCAAAGCCGCCATGCGGGCGAAGGCGCGATTTCAGTACCAGGCATGGAACACGACATGCATTCGCCGCTTTGCGTGCGCCGCGCTGGTGCCCTGGTGCTCGCTTTGGCCGGCGGCCTGTGGGCGCCGCAGGCGGCGGCCCAGGCCGGTGCCGTCGCGGGCCAGGCCATCGCGGGCCAGTCGTCAGGCGGCGGCGTGGTGCTGCACGGCGGCGCCGTCTTTGCGCAGGCCAGCACGCCGGTGCTCACGGGCGGCAGCCTGCCCGGCGGCGTGGCGGGCAGCGCCTACCGCCAGAGCCTGTCGGCCACGGGCGGCACGCCGCCCTATGCCTACCTGCTGTCCGGCGGCAGCCTGCCGCCGGGCGTGGTGCTGACGGCGGCCGGCGTGCTGTCGGGCACGCCCACGGCGGCGGGCACGTACAGCTTCACGGTGCAGGTCACCGACGCGGCGGCGCAGGTGATCGTGGTCACCTACCAGTGGGTGGTGGCACCGGCCAGCAGCCCGGCGGTGCCGGTGGCGGTGCCCCTGGGCGGGCCGGTGGCCGGCGCGCTGCTGGGGCTGCTGCTGGCGGTTTGGGGCGCCGCCGCGCGGCGGCGCAAGGAGAATGCATGACGGGTTCAGGCCGCGTGGGATGGCCGAGGGTGCGCGGGTGGCTGCTGGCCTGCCTGCTGGCGTGCCTGTGCGGGTGGGCCGTGGCCGATGACGGCGAGCCCGGCTTTGCCAACTTTGCCCAACTGGCGTCCATCAGCGTGGGCGGCGTGGCCGCCAGCTACCCGCTGGGCGACCTGGAGGACGACCCGCTGGCCGTGACGACGCAGACCGTGTACATCGGCCACTGCTGCGGCCAGCGGCGCCGCCACGCTGGTGCCGCTGGCGTTGGGGCCGAACATGGTGACGGTGCAGTCCACCGCGCAGGACGGCAGCACGCGCAGCTACCACATCACCATCATCCGCACGGCCAGCGCCAATGCCACGCTGCAAGGCCTGGCGCTGTCGGCGGGCACGCTGGCCCCGGCCTTCGACCCGCAGGCGGCCAGCTACACGGCGGCGGTGCCATATGCCACGGACACGCTCGCGGTCACGCCCACGCCCACGCTGGCGGTGTCGTCGGCCACGCTCACCGTCAACGGCGCCGTGGTGTCGTCGGGCCAGCCCCGGCTGGTGGCCTTGCAGGTGGGCACTAACACCATTGCCGTGCAGGTGCTGGCTGAGGACAGCGTGACCAGCCGCAGCTACCACATCAGCGTGCAGCGCGCTGCGCCCGACACCACGGCCCGGCTGGCGGCGCTGGCCGTGTCGCAGGGCACGCTGGCGCCCGCCTTCGACCCCGCCGTGGCGCTGTACAACGCCCAGGTGGACAGCACGGTGGGCAGCATCACCGTCACGCCCACGCCGGGCTTTGGCGGCACGGCCACGGTCAATGGCACGCCGTCGGGCAGCGGCGGCGTGGCCGTGGCGCTGGCGCCGGGGCTCAACACCATCGCCGTGCAGGCCACGGCGCAGGACGGGGTGGCGCAGTTCGGCTACACCCTGCGCGTGGTGCGCGCGCCAGCGACGCAAAGCGCCAGGCTGGCGGGGCTGGCGCTGTCCAGCGGCACGCCGTGGCCGCCCGTGCATCCGGACATCGCGGCCTACAGCGCGCGCGCGGCCAGCGGGGCGGGCAGCATCACGCTGACGCCCATGGCCGAGGACGCCACTGCCACCGTGCGCATCAACGGCGGCGCGCCCGTGCTGCCGGGCGACGCATCGGCCCCGCTGGCGCTGGCGCCGGGGCACAACGCCTTCACCCTCCAGATCACCCGCAGCGACGGGCAACTGAACCGCAGCTACACGCTCGACGTGCTGCGCGGCCAGGGCAACGCGGCGCTGGCCGGGCTGTCGCTGTCCGATGGCAGCTTGACCCCCGCGTTCGACCCAGGTGCAACGGCCTACAGCGCCACCGTGCCCTACGTGGTGACGACGCTGCGCGTGGGCGTGGCGCTGACCGACCCCGAGGCCAGCGCGCACGTCGCCGGCCGGGCGCTGCGCAGCGGCCACGCCGCCGCCGTAGCGCTGGCGCCGGGTGCCAACAGCGTGCCGGTGCAGGTCACGTCCAGCGACGGCACGGTGCAGCGCAGCTACATGCTGACCATCACCCGCGCGGCGCCCGTGCAAGCGCTGGGCGACCACCCGGCGCAGTTCGCCGCGGCGCAAACCCTGCAACTGGCCGGAGGCACCGTGCGCGCCCTGGCCGCGCAGGACATGGATGGCGACGGCCGCCCCGATCTGCTGGCACTGGAGGCCCCGCGCCCCGAACTGGCCCTGCTGACCGCGCAGGACGGCGGCGGCTTCGGCCCCGTGCAATGGCTGCCGCTGGGCGTGGTCATCCCCGCGGCCCTGGCGCCCGGCGACTACCTGGGCCAGGGCTGGACGGACATGCTGGCGCCCATTGGCGGCGAGGCGCGGCTGGCGCTGAACCTGGGCGCCGGGCACATGCTGGCGCACCCGGCCATCGTCGATGGCTACTACGAACCCCTGGTGGCGCACGACATGGACGGCGATGGCCGCGACGACGTGGCAGCACGCAGCGGCAGCAACGCCGTGCTGCTGCACAGCCTGGGCGGCGGCCGCTTTGCCCCGCCGCAGGTGGCGGGCAGCCTGCCCGGCCTGCGCTTCGTGGCGGCGGGCGACTTCGACGGCGATGGCCATGCCGACCTGGCGCTCATCAGCGACCAGGGCGCCGTGCGCGTGCTGCCCGGCTTGCCGCAGGGCGGCTTCGGCACCCCGTGGGATGGCAGCCTGGCGTGGCGGGCATCAGCAGCATGGTGGCCCCGCCGCGCGTGGCCGTCTCCGCCAACGGCCTGAGCACGCTGGCCGTGCTGCGCGGCCAGCCCGGCGGCAGGCGGCGCGGCCAGTTGCACGCCCGACCCGGTGCCGTTCGGCGGCAGCGCTGCCTGCACCGCCACGCCTGCCATGGGCTACCAGTTCACGGGCTGGACGGGCGCTTGCGCGGGCCAGGGCGCCGCTTGCACCCTGGGCAATGTCCGGGCGGCGCAGGCGTCGGTGGCGTTGTTCGTGCCCCATGCCTACGCCGTCACGGCCACGGCCAGCCCGGTGGCGGGCGGCATGGCGAGTTGCGCACCCAGCCCGGTGGCGCACGGCGGCAGCGCCACCTGTACCGCCACGGCCAGCGCGGGCTACCAGTTCGCGGGCTGGACGGGCGCCTGTGCGGGCCAGGGCGCCCATTGCACCCTGGGCGGCCTGACGGAAGAAAAGGCTTCGGCCGCCCTGTTCGCGCAGCAGACAACGCTGGCCCTGCCCGAAGGGCCGCAGGCGCAAAAGCCCCTGGGGCTGGCGCTGCAGGCGGGCGCTGGCTGGCAGGTGGCGGTCGCTGGCACGCAGACCGCCGCCAGCGTGGGTGCCGCGCTGCCTGCGGGCGTGACGCTGCCGCATGGCGTGGTGCGCCTGCGTCTGGAGCAGGGCAGCCAGGCCACGGTGGTGCTGACCTATCCGCAGGCCCTGCCGCAGGGCGCGGTCTATTACAAGTACGGCAAGACGGCGGACGGCCCGCAGCCGCACTGGTACCCCTTCCCCGGCGCGGCCATCAGCGGCAGCACCGTGACGCTGACCTTGCAGGACGGCGGGGCGGGCGATGACGACCGGATGGAGAACAGCGTGATCGTGGACCCGGGCGGCGTGGCGCTGCTGGCTGCTGCGCCCGCCGGCGCACAGGCCATTCCTACCCTGGGTGCATGGGCGCTGGCGTTGCTGGCGGGTTTGCTGGGGCTGTTCAGCCTGGGGGGATGGCGCAGGCGGTGAAGCCGTTTTTTTTGGGGAAATAAGGCCAAAACCCTTATGGGGTAAGCGCTAGGAGCTATTGAAAGAGGAGCGAATTCAGGCGTGCTGCGGCCCGGGCTGGCCGTCTTCCACCACGAAGCGTGCCAGGCTGGTGGCGCCGCTGTCGGCACGCAGCGGGTCGTCGAGCACGCGCAGCGTGGTGGTCCAGCGCGTGGGCGTTACGTCGGCCAGGCCATAGCCGCGCAGGTCGCAGCGCGCGAGCAGCACGTGGGGGTTGTGTTGGGCAATGGCGTCCACCTTGGCCTGCGTGGTGCCTGAGCGCGAGGTGATGGAGGTGCCGCAGAACTCGCTGGCGAGCACCGCAGCGTCCGCCCGGTCCGGTTCGGCGAGCACGTTGCACACGTAGTTCTGGTGGATGTCGCCGCCCAGGAACACGGCGTTGCGCTGCGGGTGGCGCTGCAGCGACTGCAGCAGGCGCTCGCGCGCGGCGGGGTAGCCGTCCCAGCTGTCGGTGCTGCGCACGCCCGAGGGGTAGTGGCGCGGCGCGAACAGCGTTTGCTGCGCGATCACGCTCCAGCGTGGCGCGTCTTCGGCGGAGTGCCCGGCCAGGCGTGCGCCGAGCCAGTGCTCCTGCGCGGCGCCCAGCAGCGTGCGCCGCGGGTCGCTCCAGGCCGCGCAGTCTCCGGGGCGCACGCCGCCTGCGCCGCTGCTGCCGTCCTTGCGGCAGGCCTGCCAGTCGCGGAATTGGCGCGTGTCGAGCAGGTGGATGCGCGCCAGGCGCCCCCAGGACAGGCTGCGGTACACCTGCAGCGCGTCCACGCCGCGCGCCAGGCTCGCCGCGCGCAGGGGCATGTTTTCGTAGAAGGCCTGCCAGCCGGCCAGGCGCATGGCCTGGAAGGCCGGCGTGCCGCCGTCGCGGCCGAGGGCGCCGGCGTAGTCGTTCTGCACCTCGTGGTCGTCCCAGGTGACGCTCCACGGGCAGGCGGCGTGTGCGGCCTGCAGCAGCGGGTCGCTCTTGTGCAGCGCGTAGCGGTCGCGGTAGTCGGCCAGGGTGCGCGCGGCGCGCAGTGTGTGCACGCGGGCCAGGCCCGTGGTGTCGCGGGGGCTGGCGTATTCGTAGATGTAGTCGCCCAGGAAGAGCACGAGGTCCGGCGCGTCGTGCACCGCATGGCGCCAGGCGGCGTAGTGGCCGTGCTCCCAGCGCTGGCACGAGGCGAAGACCAGGCGCAGCCGCGCGGGCAGGTCCTGCGGCGCGGGCGCGGTGCGCGTGCGGCCCGTGGCGCTCACGGCGCCGCCGCACTGGAAGCGGTAGTGGTACCAGCGGCCGGGCGCCAGGCCCTGCAGCTCCACGTGCACGCTGTGGCCCCATTCGGGCAGCGCCTGGGCCTGGCCGCGCTGCACGATGCGGCGAAAGCCCGCGTCGTCGGCCAGTTCCCAGTGCACCGTGAGCGGGGCCAGGGCCGCGCCAGGCTCGGCGGGCACGAGGCGGGTCCAGAGCACCACGCCGTCGGGCGTGGGGTCGCCGCTGGCGACGCCGAGGGCGAACGGGTCGTGGCGCAGGGTCTCCTGGCTCCAGGCCCAGCGCGGTACCCGGGTGGCCAGCGCGGCCAGGGCGGCGCGCCGCAGCAGGGCGCGCCGCAGGGGGCTCATGCGGCGACGACGCGGTTCTTGCCGGCGCGCTTGGCCAGGTACATGCCCTGGTCGGCGCGGCGCAGCGCTTCGGTGCTGCCCTCCTCGGCGCCGAGCTGTGCGACGCCGGCGCTGAAGGTGATGAGGATTTTCTCGTTGTTCTGCAGGAAGAACCGGGTCGTCAGTTCGCGCTGCAGCCGCGTCATGGCCTCGATCCCCTGGGCCTGGCCGGTTTCGGGCAGCACGACCACGAATTCCTCGCCGCCGTAGCGCGCCAGCATGTCCTGCGGCCGCAGGGCCGAGCGCGCGACGTCGGCCAGGTGCACGAGGGCGGCGTCGCCCGTGTCGTGGCCCAGGCGGTCGTTGATGGACTTGAAGTTGTCCACGTCCAGCAGGGCCACGCACAGGGGGGCGCCGTTGCGCCGCGAGCGTGCGATCTCGCGTTCCATGACCTCGTCCAGGCCCTTGCGGTTGAGGGTGCCGGTCAGCGGGTCGTGGCGTGCCAGGGCGCTGGCGCGGTCGAGTTCGTCCTGCAGCTTGGCGATTTCGGCGTGCTTTTCCTCGGTGCGCTGGCGCAGCGCCTGCAGCTCGTCGTGGGCCACGCGGCTGTCCAGCGCCATGGCGCGCGTGGCGCTCATGACTTCCTGCAGCACGGGCGTGATGTCTTCCAGGCGCGCGGCGCGGCCGATCAGCTCGGCGCAGCGCTCCATGGTGCCGTGGTAGCGGTCGCTGGAGGAACTGATCTTGGCCAGGCGCTCGATGAAGGTGGCCAGCAGCTCCTTCATCTGCTCCTCGGCCTCGGCGCTGCGGGCGCGCGCCTCGGTCTGCTTGTAGATGACGTCCTTGAGGCGGCGCTGCACGTCGTCGAGGCGGCGCAGCGTCAGCGGCGGGGTGGCGGCGGCCATCAGCGCCTCGGCCTGGCCGCGCAGCCAGTCGTCGTTGGGACTGAGGGCGGAGATGTTCTCGAACACCAGGCGCAGCAGCGCCAGCAGGCCCAGGCGTATGGCGCCTTGCTCCTCGGTGGCGAACGACAGGCGGTAGGTGAAGTTGTTCAGCAGCAGCACCAGCGTGGACGATGGCGCCGCGCCTTCGCGCAGCATCTCGACCAGTTGCACCGCCATGTCGTGCACGCGGGCGTCGTCTTCGCTAAGTGAATTGAGGATGTTGTCCATCAGGCGCGCGAGCTGCTCGGCCAGGTCTTCGGGCAGCACGGCGAGCGGTTCGGGGGCGGGCTCCTTCAGGGCCGGGCCGGCGGCGTGCAGCCCCAGGTTGGCATAGCCCACCATGACGCTTTGCAGGGCCTGCCAGTCCTTGCGGTTGATGGCCGCGCCCAGTTGCTCGAGCAGGCGGATCTGCGCCGGCGTCTGGCCCGGCAGCACGCGCAGGATGGCGCGCAGCGGTGCCTCGGGGAAGGGCGCGTGCGTTGGCCCGCCTTCGATTTCCGCGTAGACGGCCTGGTAGTTGTCGGGTGTGGGGGCCAGCCTGCGCAGGGCCAGTTGCCGGAGTGTTTCGCGCGCGATGTCGGATGAATTTCGGTCTGCCATGTGCAAATCTACGCCAGGACGCCCGAAGTTTGACAGAGGCGCCCGGCATTGACCAGATGCCGGGCCTTGGCAGGAGGCCTGCCAGCCTTTACGCGTTGACGAGGACGAGCTTGCCCTTGACGGCGCGCGAACCCATGAGGGCGAAGGCTTCGCGCAGCGCGGACATCGGCAGGGTGCGGTCGAGCACGGGCTTGACCTTGCCCTCGCCGTACCAGCGGGCCAGCTCGGCCATCATCGCCGCGTTGGCCTGGGGCTCGCGCTTGGCGAACTCGCCCCAGAACACGCCCACGATGGATGCGCCCTTGAGCAGGGGCAGGTTCAGGGGCAGCGCCGGGATCGGGCCCGAGGCGAAGCCCACCACCAGGTAGCGCCCGCGCCAGGCGATGGAGCGCAGCGCGGGCTCGGCGAAATCACCGCCGACCGGGTCGTAGACCACGTCCGGGCCCTTGCCGCCGGTGGCGGCCTTGATGGCATCGCGCAGGTTGTCGCGGCTGTAGTTGATGGTCGCATCGGCGCCCAGCGACTGGCACAGGGCGCATTTGTCGTCGCTGCCCGCCGCGGCGATGACGCGCGCGCCACGCGCCTTGGCGATCTGGATGGCCGCCGTGCCGACGCCGCCGGCCGCGCCGAGCACCAGCACGGTCTCGCCCGGCTGCAGCTGGCCGCGGTCGATCAGCGCGTGGTGCGACGTGGCGTAGGTCATGATGAAGGCGGCGGCATCCTCGAGCGCGAACCCGGGCGGCAGGGGCATGCACAGGGCGGCCTGCGCGATCGTGTGCGTGCCGAAGCCGCCGGTGCCGGAGAGGCAGGCGACGTTCTGCCCGGGCTGCAGGTGCTTCACGCCTTCGCCCACGGCGCGCACCACGCCGGCGTACTCGGCCCCCGGCACGAAGGGCAGGGGTGGCTTGATCTGGTACTGGTTCTGCACGATCAGCAGGTCGGGAAAGTTCAGGCTGGCGGCCTTGATTTCGATGAGCACCTCGCCCGCCTTGGGTTCGGGCGTCGGCAGTTCGGTCCAGGCCAGGGCGTCTACGCCGGTCGGTGTGGTGCAAAGCCAAGCGTGCATCAGGAGTCTCCTTTTTTGAGAATGGGGGTCGCGTGAAATCGGGCCGCATGATAAGGAGGGCAACCCGCCCGGCATTGTCCCTGGCGCGACCCTACAATCGGCGCAATCCGTTTTGCGACCATGAAGATCCTCATTTCCAACGATGACGGCTACCAGGCACCCGGCATCGCCGCGCTGTACGAGGCGCTGCGCACCATCGCCGATGTCGAGGTGGTGGCGCCCGAGCACAACAACAGCGCCAAGTCCAACGCCCTCACGCTGCATTCGCCGCTGTACGTGCACCGCGCCGCCAACGGCTTTCGCTACGTGAACGGCACGCCGGCCGACTGCGTGCACATCGCCCTCACGGGGCTGCTGGGCTACCGGCCCGACCTGGTGGTCTCCGGCATCAATAACGGCGCCAACATGGGCGACGACACCATCTATTCCGGCACCGTGGGCGCTGCCATGGAAGGCTATCTGTTCGGCATTCCGTCGATCGCCTTCTCGCAGGTGGACAAGGGCTGGGGCGAGCTGGAGTCCGCCGCACGCAAGGCGCGTGAGATCGTGCAGCAGATGCAGTCGCAGCGGCTGGTGGGCGAGTCTCCCTGGCTGCTCAATGTGAACATTCCCAATATGCCGCATGAAGCACTGCGGCCCTTGAAGCTGTGCCGCCTGGGGCGCCGCCATGCGGCAGAGCGCGTGATCACGCAGGAGAGCCCGCGCGGCGAGGTGATGTACTGGATTGGCGGGGCGGGCGCTGCCAAGGACGCCGCAGAGGGCACTGACTTCCATGCCACGGCCCAGGGCCATGTGGCCATGACGCCGCTGAAGGTGGACCTGACCGACCACGACCATCTGGCCTACTGGGCGCAGACGGCGGCGCGCCTGGCCGCCGGTGCGGCAACCGCGTGATGCAGCCGCGCCGCCCGGGTTTTCCTGCGCGCCTGCCCTCGGCGGCGCCTGCCGCAGCGCCGCGTCCCGCGGGCCAGCCGGTGGCGCTGCGGCCCCCGGCGCCCGCGCCCCAGGGCGTGGGCCTGGACTCCGCCGCCGTGCGCGCGCGCATGGTGCAGCGGCTGGCGGCGGGCGGCATCACGGCGCCCGCCGTGCTGCAGGCCCTGCGCGATGTGGAGCGCCATCGTTTCGTCGACAGCGCCCTGGTGAACCAGGCGTACGAGGACACCAGCCTGCCCATCGGGCTGGGGCAGACGATCTCCAAGCCCAGTGTGGTGGCGCGCATGCTGCAACTGCTCCTGGGAGCGCCTTGTGCCGCGGCTGGCCTGGGGCGTGTGCTGGAGATCGGTACGGGGTGCGGCTACCAGGCGGCAGTCCTGGGGCGCATTGCCCGGGAGGTGTATTCGATGGAGCGGCTGCGCGGCCTGCACGAGCGCGCGCGCGCCAACCTGCGCCCCCTGCGCCTGGCGAACGTGCATCTGATCTTTGGCGATGGCATGGCGGGCTATGGGCCAGGGGCGCCCTATGCCGCGATCATCGCGGCGGCGGGCGGCGAGGCCGTGCCTGGCGCCTGGTATGACCAGTTGGCCGTTGGCGGGCGTCTGGTTGCGCCGATGGCCCTTGGTGGCGGGCAGCAGGCCCTGCTGGTGGTCGACAAGACGGAGCAGGGCTTCAAGGAGAGCGTGCTCGAGGCCGTGCATTTTGTCCCTTTAAAATCGGGAGTTGCCTGAAAAGGATTGCTTATGTTGGTATCGCGTGGTCTTGTGGGTTGGGGGGCTGTGGTGTTGGCCGGGTTGCTGATGGCCGGTTGCGGGACTTCGCTCAACAGGGCCCCTGTGGAGGATCGGGGAACGTCGGCGGGCGCGGTGCCGTCTGCCACGCCGGGCACCGTGGTCGAGGCTCCGAAGCCGCTGCCCGGGGCTGAGAATGCGGGCAAGCCCGGCTACTACAGCGTCAGGCCCGGGGATACGCTGATCCGTATCGGCCTGGAAAATGGCCAGTCCTGGAAGGACATCGCGCGCTGGAACAACCTGGAAAACCCGAACCTGATCGAGGTGGGACAGGTTTTGCGCGTTGTTCCGCCAGGCTCCGCGGTGGCGGCCGCTCCCGTGGCGCCTGCGGTCACGGGGGATTCCGGTGTCGTGACGCGCCCGGTATCGTCGTCTAGCGTGGCTCCCAGCACGGCTGCGTCGGCTCCGGCCGCAGTGCCGGTACCCGCGCCAGCACCTGCCGCAGCGGGGGATGACGGCCTGGGCTTCATCTGGCCGGCGGCCGGCAGCCTGCTCGCGGGCTTCGACGAAGCGCGCAACAAGGGCTACGACATTGGCGGCAAGGCCGGCGACCCGGTGCTGGCCGCGGCGGATGGCCGCGTGGTGTACGCGGGTGCCGGGCTGCGCGGCTATGGCAACCTGGTCATCCTCAAGCACAACAACACCTACCTGACCGCCTATGCGCATAACCAGACGCTGCTGGTCAAGGAAGACCAGTCCGTGCGCAAGGGCCAGAAAATCGCCGAAATGGGCAGCACCGACGCCGACCGCGTGAAGCTCCACTTCGAGATCCGCCGCCAGGGCAAGCCGGTCGATCCGTCGCGCTACCTGCCGTCCCGTTGAGCGGCGTGGAGATGGCTGCGGCCCTGCCCCCTGGCTGGCAAGAGCCGGGGGAAGAAGAGCAGGGGCCCGAGTCCTCCGAGGCCGAGGTTCGCAGCCTGTCCGTCGGTGCCGGCCAGCATGGGGGGCGCCTGGACAAGGCGCTGGCCGAGCTGGTGCCGGAGCTGTCCCGCAGCTATTTGCAGCAGTTGCTGGCGCAGGGGCTGGTGTGTCTCAATGGCGCGGCGTCGTGCAAGCCCGCGCACAAGGTCAAGGCGGGCGATGCCCTGGTGGTGGAGATCCGGCCCACGCAGCAAAGCCAGGCGTTCAAGCCCGAGGCCGTGCCGGTGCCGGTGGTGTTTGAGGATGCCCACCTGCTGGTCGTCAACAAACCGGCGGGCCTGGTGGTGCATCCGGCGCCAGGCCACTGGAGCGGCACGCTGCTCAATGGCCTCATGGGGCGCGATCCGAAAGCCATGCTCCTGCCGCGCGCGGGTATCGTGCACCGGCTGGACAAGGACACCAGTGGCCTGATGGTGGTGGCGCGTGAACGTGCCACGATGGACGCCTTGGTGCGCTTGATCGCACAGCGCCAGGTCAGCCGCCAGTACCTGGCGCTGGGGCACCGCGCCTGGCAGGGGGGCAGCCTGCGCACGGTCGATGCGGCGGTGGGGCGCGATCCGCGCAATCGCCTGCGCATGGCGGTCGTCGATCTGGCGCAGCATGCGGGCAAGCCGGCGCGCACCGATTTCGAGTGCCTGGCGGGGAGCGATCTGGGGTGTTTCGTGCGCTGCACGCTGCACACCGGACGCACGCACCAGATCCGCGTGCACATGGCTTCCATGGGCCACCCCCTCGTGGCGGATGCGCTGTATGGCGGCGGCGTGGCGGCTGGCATGGTGCGCCAGGCGCTGCACGCCTACCGCCTGGCTTTCGTCCATCCCGTGACGGGGCAGCCGCTGGAGTTCCATGCGCCGTTGCCCGGGGACATGCAGCAGGCCTTGCTGCAATGGGGCCTGGGCTACAATCCCGATCCAGCGGCTTGACGCGTACCGCCAAACCCTCCTCGCCTGTGACCTGGCTTCCAGCACCGCATCGCCGTTTCGCCGAGTGCTGACGTACCGAATCCTTCTTTTTGATTGCTGGCGCCGCACTGCCTGTGCAAGGCGCCGTTTGCCCGGAAACCTCTGAACCATGAACTCGGTGGATGCCAAGAGGATCCTTGAGACCGCGTTGATCTGCGCCCCGCAGCCCGTGAGCGTGCGTGACCTGCGCATGCTGTTCAACGACATGCTCGGTGCAGACAGCATCAAGGCGCTTTTGCAGGAGTTGCGGCAGGACTGGATGCAGAAGGGAGTGGAGCTGGTGTGCGTGGCCAGTGGCTGGCGTTTCCAGAGCAGGCCCGAGATGCGCGAGTACCTTGACCGGCTGCATCCCGAAAAGCCGCCGCGCTATACGCGCGCCGCGCTGGAGACGCTGGCCATCATCGCTTACCGCCAGCCGGTGACGCGGGGCGACATCGAGGACATTCGCGGCGTGACGGTGAACAGTCTCATCATCAAGCAACTGGAAGACCGCGGTTGGGTGGAAGTGATCGGCCACCGCGAGACGGTGGGGCGGCCTGCGCTGTTCGCCACCACCCGCCAATTCCTCGATGACCTGGGGCTGCAGTCGCTCAACCAGCTGCCCATGCTGGAAGACACGCGCGCGCAGGCCGGGGCGCTGCAAGCGCTTGGCGCGCCCGAGGGAGAGCCTTTGGCGGGCGAGCTTTTTGAAACTTCTTTGAACGAACAGGGTGCCGCCGAGGGTGGCGCAGCAACTCAGCCATGAATGACAACACCCCCACCGACGCTGTAGAAACGGACGCGCCAACCGGGCCTGCCAAGGCGGATGCGCGGCAGACGCCGCGCAAGAAGGCGCCCCGGCCCGCCGCTGCGGCTGTGCCCGATGGCTACCAGTTTGCCGACGTGGTTTCTGGCGCCTTCGATGAGGACGAAGGGCGGGCCGATGTGCCCGTGCCCAAGCGGGTGCTTTTGCCGCAGCCCGAGACGCCGAAGCTGCACAAGGTGCTGGCCCAGGCCGGGCTGGGCTCGCGCATCGAGATGGAGCAGATGATCCTGGAAGGACGCATCTCGGTGAACAACGAGCCCGCCCATGTCGGGCAGCGCGTGCAGTATGGCGACCAGGTCAAGGTCAACGGCAAGCCGATCCGTTTCCGCATCGAGCCGCCGCCCGTGCGCGTGATCGCCTACCACAAGCCGGTGGGCGAGGTGGTGACGCACGACGACCCGCAGAACCGCCCCACGGTGTTCCGCAGGCTGCCACGCCTGGTGCAGGGCAAATGGCAGTCGGTGGGGCGGCTGGACCTGAATACCGAAGGCCTGCTGCTGTTCACCAGTTCGGGCGATCTGGCCAACAAGCTGATGCACCCGCGCTTCGGCCTGGAGCGTGAGTACGCGGTGCGCGTGCTCGGCGCCTTGAGCGATGAGGAGCGCCAGACGCTGCTCGATGGCGTGCAGCTCGACGATGGCCCGGCCGCGTTCGGCTCCATCGAGGACGGCGGCGGCGAGGGCGCCAACCGCTGGTACCGCGTCACCATCTCCGAGGGGCGCAACCGGGAAGTGCGCCGTCTCTTCGAGGCCGTGGGCCATGCGGTGAGCCGGCTCATCCGCATCCGCTACGGCGCCATGCTGCTGCCGCGCGGCCTCAAGCGCGGTGCGTGGATGGAGCTGGACGAGCAGGACATCCGCGCGCTCATGGCGGCGGCGGGCATGCAGGAGCGGCCACGCGCAGCGCAGGGGCAGGGTGCCGGCCGCGGCCGGCGTGCGGGAGCCGCTCCGCGCGGCCCAGGCGGGGCAGCGGGCGCGCGCAAGGCGCAGGGCGCTTCGCAGAATGCGCCGCAGCGTGGCCGGGGTCCGGGCGGTGGTGCGCAGCCCGATCCCATGAAGACTTCGCTGGGATACATCGGGGCCGACAGCCTTTCACGCCAGCGGCAGGGGCAGAAACGCAACGCCCCCCGCAGGGGCGGGCGCTGATCCGGCATGCCCGGGCTGGCGGGCCGGGAACCGTGGGCCCGTTAGAATTGAAGGTTTTGTCTATCGGGCAAAAAAACCGAAACTCATAGGAAATTGAAAATGGCTATCGAACGTACCCTCTCCATCATCAAGCCTGACGCTGTCGCCAAGAACGTGATCGGCCAGATCTACGCACGCTTCGAGGCCGCCGGCCTGAAGGTCGTGGCGGCCCGCATGGTGCACCTGTCGCGCCTGGAGGCCGAGCAGTTCTATGGCGTGCACAAGGAGCGTCCTTTCTTCAAGGACCTGGTGGACTTCATGATCTCCGGCCCGGTGATGGTGCAGGCTTTGGAAGGCGAGAACGCCATCCTGAAGAACCGCGAGCTGATGGGCGCCACCGACCCCAAGAAGGCCGAGCCCGGCACGATCCGCGCCGATTTCGCCGACAGCATCGACGCCAATGCCGTGCACGGCTCCGACGCGGCGGAAACGGCTGCCGTGGAAGTGGCCTTCTTCTTCCCCGGCCTGAACATCTACTCGCGTTGAGCATGTTTCCCGTGCCATGTGGCACGGGCGCATGACAGGGCATGACGACCAATCTCCTCGACTTCGATCTCGACGGACTGGCCGCCTTTTGCGAGGGGCTGGGGGAGAAGCGTTTTCGTGCCACGCAGCTGTTCCGCTGGATTCACCAGCGTGGCGCGCACGATTTCGGCCAGATGAGCGATCTGGCCAAGTCGTTGCGCGAGAAACTCAAGGATCGCGCCTGCATCACCGGCCTGCCCGTACTGACGGAGCAGGCCTCGGCGGATGGCACGGTCAAGTGGCTTTTCGACGTCGGCGGCGGCAATGCCGTCGAAGCCGTTTTCATTCCCGAAGACGACCGGGGCACGCTGTGCGTGTCCTCCCAGGCCGGCTGCGCCGTGGGCTGCCGTTTTTGCTCGACCGGGCACCAGGGCTTCAGCCGCAACCTCACCACCGGCGAGATCCTGGCCCAGCTGTGGTATGCCGAGCACCACCTGCGCCAGCGCCTGGGTGGCAGCGAGCGCGTGATCTCCAACGTCGTCATGATGGGCATGGGTGAGCCGCTGCAGAACTACGGTGCCCTGGTGCCGGCCTTGCGGGTGATGCTGGACGACCACGGCTATGGCTTGTCGCGCCGCCGCGTGACCGTTTCCACCTCGGGCGTGGTACCGATGATGGACCGGCTGGCGCTCGACTGTCCGGTGGCCCTGGCGGTGTCACTGCACGCGCCCAATGATGCGTTGCGCGACCACTTGGTGCCGCTCAACCGCAAGTACCCGCTGGAAGAATTGCTCCAGGCCTGCATTCGCTACCTGGACCATGCGCCGCGGGACTTCATCACCTTTGAATACTGCATGCTCGACGGAGTCAACGACCAGCCCGAGCATGCCCATCAGTTGATCCGGCTTGTGCGCAGCCATGCCCAGGGCAAGGCCTGGTGCAAGTTCAATCTGATCCCTTTCAACCCTTTCCCGGCGTCGGGCCTGTTGCGCTCCCCGCTGCAACGGGTGGCCGAGTTCGCCAGGCTGCTCAGTGAGGCGGGCATCGTCACCACGGTGCGCAAGACGCGGGGCGACGACATCGACGCGGCCTGCGGCCAGTTGGCGGGGGACGTGAAGGACAGGACGCGCGCCGCCGAGCGCATGGCGCGGCGGCGCACGATTGAAATCAAGCCGGTTTAGCGGTTCGTACCGCAGTTATCGAGGAGGCTCTGCATGATGGGAACGGTTGTGGATTGGCTGCAGCGGGGCCGCTGGGGCCTTGTGGCCGGTGGCATGGCGCTGGCGGTCCTGGCCGGTTGCGCAACGCCTGGGGGCACCGCCTCGAGCGATGGCTCCGATATCGTGACGGCCTCCGACGAGACGGAAACCCACCGCCGCGCCCGCATCCGTTTGGAGCTGGCTGCCAGCTATTTCGAGCGCAGCCAGCTCACGGTGGCCCTGGACGAGATCAGGCGCGCCCTGGCCATCGAGCCCAACTATGCCGATGCGTTCAATCTGCGCGGCCTGGTCTTCATGCGCATGGACGACCTCGGCCTGGCCGAAGAAAGCTTCCGGCGCGCCATGGCGCTGCGCCCCTCCGATCCCGATGTGGCGCACAACTATGGCTGGCTGCTGTGCCAGCAGAAGAAATTCGCCGAGGCCGACCAGCACTTCGAGCGTGCCCTGGCCCAGCGCAACTACACCGCGCGCAGCAAGACCTACATGGCGCAGGGTTTGTGCCATGACGCCGCGGGCCAGGCCGGTCTCGCCGAGCAGTCCTTGCTGAAATCCTACGAACTCGATCCCGGCAATCCGGTCGTGGCCTACAACCTGGCGCTGCTGCTGCAGCGCCGGGGCGATTTGACGCGCGCGCAGTTCTATATCCGGCGCTTGAACAACAGCGAGCTGGCGAATGCCCAGTCGCTGTGGCTGGGCATCAAGATCGAGCGTGCCCTGGGCAGCGACGTGGCCATGCGCCAACTGGGCGAGCAGCTGCAAAAGCGTTTCCCGGAGTCGCGCGAACTCGGCGCCTACAAGCGGAGGGCGTTCGATGAATGACACCACGACCCACGAAGGCCAGACGGGTGCCAGCGCGGGTGCGTTGCTGCGCCAGGCGCGCCAGGCCGCGGGCATGGACATCGCGGTGCTGGCGAGTGCGCTGAAGGTGCCGGTCAGCAAGCTCCAGGCGCTGGAAAACGACGACTTCGCCGTGCTGCCCGACGCGGTGTTCGCGCGTGCCCTGGCGTCCAGTGTGTGCCGCACGCTGAAGGTCGATCCCGCTCCGGTGCTGGGGCAGTTGCCTCAGAGCCAGGCGCCGCGCCTGGTGGGCGAGAAGGACGGCCTGAATGCGAAGTTCAAGGACCCCCAGGACAAGGCGCCGCCCTTGCGGCTGCCCGCGGCCTCGCGGGGCGTGAGCCTGGCGGTGCTGGTGCTGCTGGCCGGGGCGGCCGCGGTGTATTTCCTGCCCAGCGGCATGCTGGAGTTCGATTGGGCGCGCACCCCCGCGCCGGAGCCGGTGCATGCCGTGGCCGAGGCGTCCCGGGAGGGCGCTGCCGTTGCGGAGGCCACGCAAGACGCGGGGCCGGCCGTGCCGGCACAGCCGCCGGCCAGTGACTTGCCGCTGGCCGCGCCAGCGGCCCCGGCATCGCACGCGACGGTGGCGCCCATGGCGGCCGCCAGCGTGGCGCCTGCGACTGTTGCGGCGGCTTCCTCGGCGGTGCTGGAGTTCCGTGCCAACGCGGAATCCTGGGTGCAGGTGCGGGATGCCTCGGGCACGGTGGTGTTCGAGCGCACCCTGAGGGCCGGCGAGTCGGCCCAGGCGCCGGGCAAGCCGCCGCTGGCCGTGGTGGTGGGCAAGGCCAACGCCACCGAGGTGGTGGTGCGCGGCGTGCCGTTCGACCTGGCTGCAGTCGCGCGCGAGAACGTCGCGCGCTTTGAGGTGAAATAGTGCAAGCAATGAACAGCGAGGCGCAGCCCATCGCGGTGGCGGCGCCCCGGGCGCGCCGTACGCGCCAGGCCCGGGTCGTCTGGGGCAGCCGCGTGGTGACCGTGGGCGGCGACGCGCCGGTGCGCGTGCAGTCGATGACCAACACCGACACGGTGGACGCCATCGGCACGGCCATTCAGGTCAAGGAACTGGCCCTGGCGGGCTCGGAGTTCGTGCGCATCACGGTGAACACGCCGGAGGCCGCGCAGGCCGTGCCCTACATCCGCGAGCAGCTCGACCGCATGGGGCAGGACGTGCCACTGGTGGGCGACTTCCACTACAACGGCCATCGCCTGCTGACCGAATTTCCGGCCTGCGCCGAGGCGCTTTCCAAGTACCGCATCAACCCAGGCAACGTCGGCAAGGGCGACAAGAAGGACAAGCAGTTCGCCCAGATGGTCGAAGCGGCAATCCGCTGGAACAAGGCGGTGCGCATCGGCGTGAACTGGGGCAGCCTGGACCAGGAGCTGCTGGCGCAGCTGATGGACGCCAACAGCCGCCGCGCCCAGCCGTGGGAGGGGCGCCAGGTCATGTACGAGGCGCTGATCACCTCGGCCATCGAGTCCGCGCGCCAGGCCGAGGCCATTGGGCTCGATGGCAGCCAGATCATCCTGTCGTGCAAGGTCAGCGGCGTGCAGGATCTGATCTCGGTCTACCGCGAACTGGCGCGCCGCTGCGACTACGCGCTGCACCTTGGCCTGACCGAGGCGGGCATGGCGACCAAGGGCACGGTGGCGTCGGCCACGGCCCTGTCCATCCTGCTGCAGGAGGGCATTGGCGACACCATCCGCGTCTCGCTCACGCCGCAGCCCGGCGAGGCGCGCACGCAGGAGGTGGTGGTGGCCTCCGAGATCCTGCAGGCGCTGGGCTTGCGCGTGTTCGTGCCCAGCGTCACGGCGTGCCCGGGCTGCGGGCGCACCACCAGCACCACGTTCCAGGAGCTGGCCAAGCAGATCGACGACTACCTGCGCGCGCAGATGCCGGTGTGGCGCGGACGCTATCCCGGCGTCGAGGGCATGAAGGTGGCCGTGATGGGCTGCATCGTCAATGGCCCCGGCGAGAGCAAGCATGCCGACATCGGCATCAGCCTGCCCGGCACCGGCGAGGCGCCGGCGGCGCCGGTGTTCATCGACGGCGAAAAGGCCATGACCTTGCGCGGCGACAACATCGCGCGGGAGTTTCACGACATCGTCGAGCAGTACGTGCAGCGCCGCTACAGTGCGCGCTGAACCGTCGTTGCTATTGTTCAAGGAGCTGCTGGCGCTTGCTGGATAAGCGCTGGAGGCCAATTTCATTCATATTCATATTTCTTCGGGAACCCCTTGCCGTGAGCGTCACCCCTCCTTCCGCGCCGAGCAAAGCGCAAAAGCTCAGCGCCGTCAAAGGCATGAACGACATCCTGCCGGCCGCCGTGCCGCGCACCGAGAAGCTGCCCAGCTCCGAGCGCTGGCAGTGGTTCGAGGCGGCCGTGCGCAAGGTGCTGGGCCGCTATGGCTACCAGTACCTGCTGACGCCCGTGGTCGAGCCTACGGCCCTGTTCGTGCGCGGCCTGGGCGAAGTGACGGACATCGTGGAGAAGGAGATGTATTCCTTCACCGATGCCATGAACGGCGACCAGCTCACGCTGCGCCCCGAGGGCACGGCGGGCGTGGTGCGCGCCATGATCGAGCACAACGCGCTCTACAACGGCCCGCTGCGCCTGTGGACCGCCGGCCCCATGTTCCGCCACGAGCGGCCGCAAAAGGGCCGCTACCGCCAGTTCCACCAGCTCGACGTGGAGGCGCTGGGCTTCGCCGGGCCGGACGTGGACGCGGAAATGATCCTCGTGGCGCGCGCGCTGTGGCGTGAGCTGGGCCTGGTCGAAGGCCAGCACGTGCGCCTGGAGATCAACAGCCTGGGCCAGAGCGCCGAGCGCCGCGCACACCGCGATGCGCTGGTGCGCTACTTCGAGGAGCACGCCGCCGTGCTGGACGAAGACGCGCGCCGGCGCCTGCACAGCAACCCGCTGCGCATCCTCGACAGCAAGAACCCGGCGATGCAGGCGCTGATCGAGGCCGCGCCGCAGTTGATGGACTTCCTCGGCGCCGAGTCGCGCGCGCATTTCGACGCCGTGCGCGCCGCGCTCGATGCCGTGGGGCTGCAATACCGCATCAACCCGCGCCTGGTGCGCGGCATGGACTACTACAACCTCACCGTGTTCGAGTGGGTGACCGACCAGCTCGGCTCGCAAGGCACGGTGTGCGGCGGTGGCCGCTACGACGGCCTGATCGCGCAGCTGGGCGGCAAGAGCGCGCCCGCCGTGGGCTTCGGCCTGGGCATCGAGCGCCTGCTGCTGCTGGCGCAGGAACTCGATCTGCCCATGCCGTGCAGCGCCGCCGACGCCTATGCCGTCGTGCCGCCGGGCACGCCGCTGGCGCCCGTGGTGGCCACGCTGGAGGCGCTGCGCGCCCAGGGCGTGTGCGTGATCCAGCACGCGGGCGGTGCCGACGGCGCGGGCAGCATGAAGTCGCAATTCAAGAAAGCCGACGCCAGCGGCGCGCGCCATGCCCTGGTGTTCGGCGGCGAGGAACTGGCGCGTGGCCAGGTGCTCGTCAAGGCCCTGCGCGACGGCAGCGGCGCCCAGGTGGAGCGCTCCCTGGCCGACGTGACGCAATGGGCGGCCACTCTACAATCCAACGCTTAAATTTCGCAACGCATTCCATGGCACATCACCTCGACCTTGAAGAACAAGAGCAGCTTGACCGGCTCAAGCATTTCTGGAACGCCTGGGGCACGCTGATCAGTTCGGTGCTGCTGGTGGTGTTTGGTGGCCTGGCGGCCTGGAATGGCTACCAGTACTGGCAAAGCCGCCAGGCATTCCAGGCCTCGGCCCTGATGGATGCCGTGGACGCTGCCATCGCTGCCAAGGATCCAGCCCGCATGGAGCAGGCCTTCGGCGATTTGCGCGAGCGCTATGCGGGCACCATGCAGGCCGGCCTGGCCGGACTGCAGCTGAGCAAGGCGCTGGCCGATGCGGGCAACCTGGACGGCGCCAAGGCTGCGCTTACCTGGGTGGCGGACAAGGCGTCCGACCCCGGGCACAAGGCGCTGGCGCGCCTGCGCCTGGCCAGCGTGCTGGCGCAGCAGCAGGCCTACGACGAGGCGCTCAAGCAATTGTCGTCCGGCATTCCCCCGGAGTTCGATGCAGCGGCCGCCGACCGCCGGGGCGACATCTACGCCCTGCAAGGCAAGAAGGCCGAGGCCATCGAGGAGTACAACAAGGCCTACCGGCGCTTTGACGAAGGCCAGGAATACCGCCGTATCGTGGAAGTCAAGCTCAATGCGCTGGGTGTCGAGCCGGCCGCCGTGGCGCCTGCCCAAGGGGGCGCGAAATGATGCGCCGCGCTTTGCATGTGCGCGCGGTGCGCCCGCTGGGTGTGCTGGCGCTGGCGTCCGCCGTGCTGCTGTCCGGCTGCTCGCTGTGGGGCGGCGGCTCTAGCAAGCCGAAGCCGCTGGAGCTGGGCACCATGGAGCCGGTGCTCGCCGTGCGCCAGGCCTGGCTGTCCAAGGTGGGTCCGGTTGATCGCCTGGCGCTGGCCGTGCATGTCAACGGCACGGTGGTGACCGTGGCCTCCGACGCGGGCACGGTGGCGGCTATCGATGCCCGCACGGGGGGCGACGTATGGCGTGCGCAACTGGGGCGGCCGCTGATCGCCGGCGTAGGCAGCGATGGGCAGCGTGCGGCCGTGGTTTCGGACAGCAATGAACTCATCGTGGTGGCTGATGGCCGCGAAGTCTGGCGCCGGCCGCTGACGGCGCAGGCCTACACGGCGCCGCTGGTGGCCGGAGAACGTGTTTTCGTGCTGGCCGCCGATCGTTCGCTGGCGGCCTACGATGCGGCCACGGGCCAGCGCCTGTGGCGCCAGCAGCGCCAGGGCGAGCCCCTGGTGCTGCGCCAGCCCGGGGTCCTGATGGCCGTGGGCGACACCCTGGTGGCCGGCATGGCGGGACGCATGGTGGGCTTCAACCCCGACAGCGGCACGGTGCGCTGGGAAGCGCCCGTCGCCACGCCCCGGGGCACGAACGACGTGGAGCGCCTGGTGGAACTGGTCGCGCCGGTGAGCCGGGTGGATGACAGCGTGTGCGTGCGTGCCTTCCAGGCGGCCGTTGGCTGCGTGAACACGGCCCGTGCCGCGACCCAATGGAGCCAGGCGGCCAACGGTGCCACGGGCATCGACGGCGATGGCACGCTGCTGTTCGGCACGGAAAGCAATGGCTTCGTGCAGGCCTGGCGCCGCGCCGATGGCGCGCGCGCCTGGTCGTACGACCGCCTGCAGTACCGCAAGCTCACGGCACCGCTGCTGCTGGGCCGCTCGGTGGTGGTGGGGGACGATGCCGGCTGGGTGCATTTGCTCTCGCGCGAGGACGGGCAGCCGCTCAACCGCTTCGCCACCGACAACTCGGGCATCGCCGCCACGCCGGTGGTGGCGGCCAACACGCTGGTCGTCGTGACGCGCAATGGCGCTGTCTACGGCTTCCGGCCCGATTGATGCGCGGGAGTCGCAGGGCATGAAACCTGTCATTGCGCTCGTTGGGCGCCCCAACGTCGGCAAGTCCACGCTGTTCAACCGCCTCACCAAGTCGCGCGACGCCATCGTGGCCGACTTCGCCGGGCTGACGCGCGACCGGCACTACGGCAACGGCCGCCAGGGCAAGTACGAGTACATCGTCATCGACACGGGGGGCTTCGAGCCGGACGCGTCGAGTGGCATCTTCCGTGAGATGGCCAAGCAGACCCAGCAGGCCGTGGCCGAGTCGGATGTGGTGGTGTTCGTGGTCGATGCCCGCGCGGGCGTGTCGGCGCAGGACCACGACATCGCCAACTACCTGCGGCGCTTGGGCAAGCCCTGCCTGTTGGTGGCCAACAAGGCGGAAGGCATGCAATCGGGCGTGCAGCTGTCCGAGTTCTATGAGCTGGGCCTGGGCGAGGTTTACCCCGTCTCTGCGGCGCATGGCCAGGGCGTGCGCGGCCTGGTGGAGCAGGCGCTGGAGCCGCTGAACCTGCCTGAGCCGGAGGACGATGGGGATCTGCAGGAGGGGCTTGGTCCGGTCAAGCTCGCCGTTGCAGGGCGTCCCAACGTCGGCAAGTCCACGCTGATCAACACCTGGCTGGGCGAGGAGCGCCTGGTGGCGTTCGACATGCCGGGCACGACGCGCGATGCGATCTCCGTTCCGTTCGAGCGCCAGGGGCAGAAGTTCGAGCTGATCGACACGGCAGGCCTGCGGCGCAAGGGGCGGGTGTTCGAGGCCATCGAGAAGTTCTCGGTGGTGAAGACCCTGCAGGCCATCGAGTCGGCCAACGTCGTGCTGCTGCTGCTCGATGCCACCCAGGGCGTGACGGACCAGGACGCGCATATCGCGGGCTATATCCTCGAAAGCGGCCGTGCCGTGGTCATCGCGGTCAACAAATGGGACGCGGTGGACGATTACCAGCGCCAGATGCTGGAGCGCTCGATCGAGACGCGGCTGTCATTCCTGAAATTCGCCAACCTGCACTTCATCTCTGCGCAGAAGCGCCAGGGGCTGGGTCCTGTGTGGGCTTCGATCGTGCAGGCGCACAAGGCGGCCACCTGCAAAATGCCGACCCCCATCCTGACCCGGCTGCTGCTGGAGTCGGTGCAGTTCCAGACGCCCAAGCGCGTGGGCGGCTACCGGCCCAAGATGCGCTACGCGCACCAGGGTGGCATGAACCCGCCGCTGATCGTCATCCACGGCAATTCGCTGGAGCTCGTCACCGATGCCTACAAACGCTTCCTCGAGGGGCGTTTCCGCAAGGAATTCAACCTCGTGGGGACGCCCCTGCGCATCGAGATGAAGACCTCGCACAATCCATTCGTCGACAAGGAATAGCGGCGAAAGCCCTTGTGCCCCGAACAGCCGATGCGCTGTGGTAAGGTGGCGAATTACAACAACATTCTTGAACACGGAGAATATCGTGAGCAACAAAGGCCAACTCCTCCAAGACCCGTTCCTGAACGCGCTGCGCCGCGAGCATGTGCCGGTCTCCATCTATCTGGTCAACGGCATCAAGCTGCAGGGCCAGATCGAATCCTTCGACCAGTACGTTGTGCTGCTGCGCAACACCGTGACACAAATGGTCTACAAGCACGCCATCTCCACCATTGTTCCTGGCCGCGCCGTGAATTTCTCCACGGCCGACACTGCGGACAGCGACGCCAGCGGCTCCTGAGTTTGCATTGCACTACAGCCCCCCGCCGTGGCGGGGACGCGGGCCCAGAGGAGGGCTTTCGTGGGTTTTGATGCTTCGGCGCAGCGCAAGGGCGCTGCGGTGGTCTTGGTCGGGGTGGACTTCGGGCTGCCCCATTTCGATGCCGAACTCGAAGAACTGGGCCTGCTGGCACAGACGGCCGGCCTGGATCCCGTGGCCCGGCTGACTTGCAAGCGCAAGGCGCCGGATGCGGCGCTTTTCGTAGGCAGTGGCAAGGCGGATGAAATCCGCCTGCTGGTGCAGATGCATGGCGCGGTCGAGGTGCTGTTCGACCAGGCGTTGAGCCCCGCGCAGCAGCGCAACCTGGAGCGCCACCTGGAAGTGCCGGTCTATGACCGAACCCTGCTCATCCTGGAAATCTTTGCCCAGCGCGCGCGCAGCCACGAAGGCAAGCTTCAGGTCGAGCTGGCACGGCTGCAGTACCTGAGCACGCGCCTGGTGCGCCGCTGGTCGCACCTGGAGCGCCAGCAGGGGGGCATTGGCATGCGTGGCGGCCCCGGGGAGACACAGATCGAGCTGGACAAACGCATGATTGGGGACGCGATCAAGCGCACACGTGAGCGTCTGCTCAAGGTCAAGCGCCAACGCTCCACGCAGCGCCGCCAGCGCGAACGCCGCGACACCTTCAATATCTCCCTGGTCGGCTATACGAACGCAGGCAAGTCCACGCTGTTCAATGCGCTGGTCAAGGCGCGTGCCTACGCTGCCGACCAGCTTTTTGCCACGCTGGATACGACCACGCGCCAGCTGTACCTGGTTGATGCGGGGCGGTCCGTGTCGCTGTCGGATACCGTCGGCTTCATCCGCGATTTGCCCCACGGTCTCGTCGATGCCTTCCAGGCCACCTTGCAGGAGGCGGTGGATGCAGATCTTCTGCTGCACGTGGTGGATGCGGCCAATCCGCATTTCCCGGAGCAGATCCAGCAGGTGCAGAAGGTGCTTGCGGAAATCGATGCGGTGGATATTCCCCAGCTGCTGGTATTCAACAAGCTCGATGCACTCGCGCCGGAACAGCGGCCGTTGCAGTTGCAAGACAGCTATGAGATGGACGGCCGGCCCGTGCCGCGTGTTTTCCTGAGTGCGCGTACGGGAGAAGGGTTGCAGGCGTTGCGCCAGCAATTGACCGCGACCGTGATTGCCGAGCGGGGCCAGGGCATGACCCCTGGCATTGCTCCTGAATTACCGGAGGGTCTGGTCTGATTGGGCAGAATGTCCGATTGGCCCGCATCCAACAACTCTGAGACATTGCATGATTTTTCCAATTCGCGCCCCGCGTTGGGCGATGCTGCCGCAGCGTATCCGGGGAATGTTCAATCTGAACGATCCGCGTTGGGGCCGTGGTGATGACAAGGCGTCGGACGATGCCAACCGGCCGGAGGATCGCCCCCCGCAGGGGCGGCGCAATCCAGGGCCTGGTGGCCAGCCGCCCGATCTGGATGAGCTGTGGCGCGACCTTAACCGCAAGCTGTCTGGACTGTTCGGGGGCGGCAATGGCGGCGGGCGTGGCGGTAATGGCGGCGGTTTTCAGCCAGACATGCGCAATGCGGGCATCGGGGCGGGGCTGATCGCAGGCATCGCCTTCGTCATCTGGATGGGGACGGGCATTTTCATCGTCCAGGAAGGCCAGCAGGCGGTGATCACGCAGTTCGGCAAATACAAGGCCACCGTGGGGGCCGGTATCAACTGGCGGCTGCCCTATCCGATCCAAAGACATGAGCTCGTCTTCGTGACGCAGATCCGCTCCGCCGATGTGGGGCGTGACAGCGTGATCAAAAGCACCGGGCTGCGTGATTCCGCCATGCTGACGGAAGACGAAAACATCGTCGAAATCAAGTTCGCCGTGCAATACCGGTTGAATGACGCGCGTGCGTGGCTGTTCGAGAGCAAGAACCCGGCCGATGCCGTGGTGCAGGCCGCGGAAACGGCGGTGCGCGAGGTCGTGGGCAAGATGCGCATGGATACGGCGCTGGCCGAGGAGCGTGACCAGATCGCGCCGCGCGTGCGCCAGTTGATGCAGACCATCCTGGATCGCTACAAAATTGGTGTCGAAGTCGTTGGCATCAATCTGCAGCAGGGCGGCGTTCGTCCTCCCGAGCAGGTGCAGGCCGCGTTTGACGATGTGCTCAAGGCGGGCCAGGAGCGCGAACGTGCCAAGAACGAGGCCCAGGCCTATGCCAATGACGTGGTGCCACGTGCCGTGGGTACGGCTTCGCGCCTCGGCGAAGAGGCCGCTGCCTACAAGGCGCGCATCGTGGCCCAGGCACAGGGTGACGGGCAGCGCTTCAGCTCCGTGCTGGCGGAGTACCAGAAGGCGCCCCAGGTCACGCGTGACCGTCTGTACCTTGAAGCCATGCAGCAAATCTATGGCAGCGTGACCAAGGTGCTGGTGGAGTCGCGCCAGGGCTCGAACCTGCTGTACCTGCCGCTGGACAAAATCATGCAAGGCGTGGCGCAACAGCCTGCCGTGGCTGCGGTCGATGGCACGCCTGCCACTTCCAGTTCTGCGCCTGCTGCCGCCCCATCGGGGTTCGGCAATGATTCCCGTGCCCGTGACAACAGCCGCTCGCGTGACCGCGAGCTGCGTTAGGAGAGCCTTGTGAACCGAGTCGGTTTTTTTGTTACGACCATTCTGCTGGCGCTGGCACTGGCCAGTTCCATGCTCTTCGTGGTGGACCAGCGCCAGTTCGGTGTGGTGTATGCACTGGGGCAGATCAAGGAAGTCATCACCGAGCCAGGTCTGAACTTCAAGCTGCCCCCGCCGCTCCAGACGGTGGCCTACATCGACAAGCGCCTGCTGACCCTGGACAGCTCCGACACCGAACCCATGCTGACCGCTGAGAAGCAGCGGGTGGTGATCGACTGGTATGTCCGCTGGCGTATCTCCGAGCCTTCGGAGTACATCCGCAACGTGGGCATGGACGAGAACGCCGGTGCACTGCAGCTCAACCGGGTGGTGCGCAACGCCTTCCAAGAAGAAATCAACCGTCGCACGGTGCGTGAATTGCTTTCCACCAAGCGCGAAGCCTTGATGGCGGATGTGAAGAAGGAAGTGCTCGAAGCGGTTCGTGGCGCCAAGCCCTGGGGGGTGGATGTGGTGGATGTGCGCATTACGCGCGTGGATTACGTCGAGGCCATTACCGAGTCGGTGTATCGCCGCATGGAGGCCGAGCGCAAGCGGGTTGCCAATGAGCTGCGCTCGACGGGCGCTGCGGAAGGCGAAAAAATCCGCGCCGATGCGGACCGTCAGCGTGAAATCACGGTGGCGAATGCCTACCGTGATGCACAGAAGATCAAGGGTGAAGGCGATGCCGAAGCCGCACGGGTGTATGCCGAGGCGTTTGGCAGGGACCCGCAGTTTGCCCAGTTCTACCGCAGCCTTGATGCTTACAAGGCAAGCTTCAACAAGAAAAGCGACGTGATGGTAGTGGATCCATCTTCGTCCGAGTTCTTCAAAGCCATGCGCAATGGCGGTAGCGCTGCAGCTGCCCCGGCTGCGTCTCGCAAGTAACCGGCGCCCGCTGCCTGCCATGGATTGGAGCGACAGCCTCTGGCTTGCCTGCGCCCTGGTGCTGGTGTTCGAGGGCTTCATGCCCTTCGTGGCACCGGCTCTGTGGCGCAGGACGTTCTTGCAGATTGCGCAGATGCGCGATGGGCAGATTCGCTTCTTTGCGCTATGCAGCATCCTGGCGGGCCTTTTGATGCTCGGTTGGACTTGAGGGCCTCGGCCTGCCCGGCCTGACGAGGGCGGGTCGGACCCTAGCCGGTAGAATCACGTTTTTAACAGCCTCTCCTCTTCCCATGTCTGCTTGGGTCCTCCCGGATCACATTGCCGATGTCTTGCCTTCCGAGGCGCGGCACATTGAAGAACTGCGCCGCGGGCTGCTGGATGCGGCGCGCAGCTACGGCTATGAGCTCGTCATGCCGCCGATGCTCGAACATCTTGAATCCTTGCTGACCGGCTCGGGCGAAGCACTGGATTTGCAGACGTTCAAACTCGTCGATCAACTCTCCGGCCGCACGCTCGGTCTGCGTGCCGACACCACGCAGCAGGTGGCGCGCATCGACGCGCACCTGCTCAATCGCCAGGCCGTGACGCGCCTGTGCTATTGCGGGCCGGTGCTACACACCCGGCCCGACCGCCCGCATGCCACGCGCGAACCGCTGCAGTTCGGTGCCGAAATCTATGGACATCAGGGGCTGGAGGCAGATTTGGAGGCGCTGCGCTTGGCACTCGATTGCCTGCGGGTTGCAGGAGTGCGCGATTTCAGCGTCGATCTTGCGGATGTGCGCATCGTGCGCAGTCTCCTGGCGGGCGTGCCTGTCGATGGCGAGGTGCTGCGTGGCGTGCATGTGGCGTTGGCGAGCAAGGACGCCAGCGAATTGGCGGCGCTCACGCGCGACTTTCCTGCGGCATCCCGCGAGGGCCTGCGCGCCCTGTTGACCTTGTACGGTGACATCCAAGTACTGGATGAGGCTGAAAAAGCCTTGCAAGGCATAGCTGGAGCGCGCGAGGTGCTATTAAATTTGCGTACGGCTGCGTCCCGCCTGGGCGATGTGCCGATCACCTTCGATTTGGCCGACCTGCGTGGGTATGCCTACTACAGCGGCATGCGCTTCGGCATTTATGCCCGTGGCGCCAGCGATGCGCTGGTGCGCGGTGGCCGCTATGACGAGGTGGGGGCGGTGTTCGGGCGCAACCGTCCCGCCGCCGGGTTCAGCCTCGATATCAAGCAATTGGTGGCCGTGGTGCCGCCGCATCCCCTCAAGGCCGCCATCCGTGCGCCTTGGAGCGAGGCGGCGGACTTGAATGCGGCCATCGCTGCCTTGCGCAGCCAAGGGGAAACCGTGGTCTGCGTGCTGCCAGGCCATGACAGCGGAGTCGATGAGTTCCGCTGCGATCGCGAGTTGGTGTGCACCGCTGGCCAGTGGGCCGTGCGCACCCTTTGATGCATTCAAGAAGTCAACCGGATTTGGACATGAAAACGAACAAAGGTCGCAATGTCGTTGTGGTCGGCACCCAGTGGGGTGACGAGGGCAAAGGCAAGCTCGTGGACTGGCTTACCGAAAGTGCCCAGGGCGTGGTGCGTTTCCAGGGAGGACACAACGCGGGCCATACCTTGGTGATCAACGGCGTGAAGACGGCTTTGCATCTGATTCCCAGCGGCATCATGCGTCCCGGCGTCAAGTGCTACATCGGCAATGGCGTGGTGCTGTCCGCCGCCAAACTGTTCGAGGAAATCGAAGGTTTGGAGAAGGCCGGTGTGGAAGTGCGCTCGCGCCTGCGTGTCAGCGAGGCCTGCCCGCTGATTCTGCCGTTCCATGCCGCGTTGGACGTGGCTCGCGAAGCGGTGCGCGAGCAAGGCGGTACGGAAAAAATTGGCACCACGGGGCGCGGCATTGGACCGGCGTACGAAGACAAGATCGCCCGTCGTGCGTTGCGTGTGCAGGATCTCAAGTACCCTGAACGCTTCGCCGCCAAGCTGCGCGAATTGCTGGCGCTGCACAACCATGTGTTGCAGACGTTCCTGGGCTCCGGGAGCTTCACCTTCGGTGATGCTCTCAAGCCCTACATCCGTGATGGCGCAGTGCAGTTCGAGCCGGTCTATGAAGAGGCCATGCGCCATGCCGAACTGCTCAAGCCCATGATGGCCGATGTTTCGCGTGAGCTCAATGAGGCCCACCAGGCCGGCGGCAATCTGCTGTTCGAAGGCGCGCAGGGTACGCTGTTGGACGTGGACCATGGCACCTATCCCTATGTCACATCAAGCAACTGCGTCGCCGGCAATGCGGCCGCAGGTTCGGGCGTCGGCCCCGGCATGCTGCACTACATCCTGGGGATCACCAAAGCCTATTGCACACGCGTGGGCGGTGGTCCGTTCCCGACCGAACTCGAATGGGAAAAGCCGGGTACGCCGGGCTACCACATGAGCACTGTGGGGGCGGAGAAGGGGGTGACTACGGGC